>ULXJ01007036.1_pt1 | contig 90721 bp, 64 predicted proteins | sample 1960981 | NCBI WGS metagenome assembly ULXJ01 (sample SAMEA4835830, study PRJEB28245) | human gut metagenome | biome: gut microbiome; material: fecal sample | place: Denmark | collected 2008 | reverse complement strand
CTCCACGCAGGAGTCGGCCGTCAACAAGGTGCTCTGTACCCGTGACGTAGCCATTGTCCACGGCCCTCCCGGCACGGGCAAAACCACCACACTGGTCGAAGCCATCTACGAAACGCTACACCGCGAGCCGCAGGTGCTGGTATGCGCGCAGAGCAACACGGCCGTCGACTGGATTTCGGAGAAGCTCGTGGACCGCGGCGTCAGCGTGCTGCGCATCGGCAACCCAACGCGTGTCAACGACAAAATGCTGTCCTTCACCTACGAACGCCGCTTCGAGTCACATCCCGCCTACCCCGAACTGTGGAGCATCCGCAAGGAGCTGCGCCAACTGCACGGCAAGGCCCGTCGCGGCACTTACGAGGAACGCGAAGGCGTGCGCAGCCGCATGTCCCGCCTGCGCGACCGTGCCACAGCCCTGGAAGTACAGATCAACGCCGACCTCTTCGACTCGGCCCACGTCATCGCCTCCACCCTCGTCAGCAGCAACCACCGTGTGCTGGCCGGCCGACGCTTCGGCACCCTCTTTATAGACGAGGCGGCACAGGCCCTCGAAGCTGCCTGCTGGATAGCCATCCGCAAGGCCGACCGCGTGGTGCTGGCAGGCGACCACCAGCAACTGCCGCCCACCATCAAGTGCTACGATGCGGCACGTAGCGGACTGGAGCGTACACTGATGGAGACCGTCGTGACCCGCAAGCCCGAGACCGTCTCGCTGCTCACCACCCAATACCGCATGAACGAAGCCATCATGCGCTTCTCGTCCGACTGGTTCTACGGCGGGCAGCTGCAGGCCGCCCCCGAAGTGCGCCATCGCGGCATCCTCGACTGGGACACTCCCATCTCGTGGATTGACACGTCGGAAATGGATTTCAAGGAAGAGTTCGTGGGCGAGAGTTTCGGCCGCATCAACCGCCAGGAGGCCGACCTGCTGCTCAGCGAGCTGGAGAAATACATTGCCCGCATCGGCGGACAGCGCATTCTGGACGAGCGCATCGACTTCGGCCTCATCTCGCCCTACAAGGCACAGGTGCAATACCTGCGCGGCAAGCTCCGCGGCAGTGCCGCCCTGCGTCCCTACCGCCACCTAATGACGGTCAACACGGTCGACGGTTTCCAAGGTCAGGAGCGCGATGTCATCTTCATCAGCCTCGTCCGCGCCAACGACGAAGGCCAGATAGGTTTCCTCGGCGACCTGCGCCGCATGAACGTAGCCATGACCCGTGCCCGCATGAAGCTCGTCATTCTGGGCGATGCCGCCACGCTGGGACGGCATGCCTTCTATCGGAAGCTGCTGGAGCACATCCGCGAACTGGCCTCCCCCTCTGCATGATGTTGGATTGTCGCCCCGCAAAAGGTAGGATGTTTTGCCCCAAAACAAGTCCAAATATCCAGCAAAACAATTAAAAAAGGGAGCGCACCGCCGTGCCAAGCACGTCGATACGCTCCCTTATAACTTCTTCAATCAGACAGATTGATTAGTTGTTCTCGGGACGGAGCTTGCGGACAGTAACGGCTGTCTGCCACATTTCGCTGTCGCGCAGAGCCTTCAGTTCGGCATTCAGTTTCTCACGATAATCGGGCTGAGAATTGCTGTCGATAGAAATCTGGGCTTCGTTACCGCTCTTCACACTCTCATACAACTTCTGCATAACGGGCTTGATGGCATCGTGGAACGGACCCATCCAGTCGAGGGCACCACGCTGGGCAGTAGTAGAGCAGTTGGCATACATCCAGTCCATACCGTTCTTGGCAAAGAGAGGCATCAGCGACTGAGTCAACTCCTCAACGGTTTCATTGAAAGCCTCGGAAGGCGTATGGCCGTTCTCACGAAGCACTTCGTACTGAGCCAGCAACAGACCCTGGATAGCACCCATCAGCGAACCGCGCTCGCCGGTCAGGTCGGAATAAACCTCGCGCTTGAAAGTCGTTTCGAACAGGTAACCGGAACCGATACCGATACCGATGGCCAGCGTACGGTCTTTGGCACGACCCGTTGCATCCTGGTAAACGGCATACGAGCTGTTCAGTCCGCGGCCCTCGAGAAACATCGTACGCAGCGACGTACCCGAACCCTTGGGAGCTACCATGATGACATCTATATCAGCAGGAGGGATGATGTTAGTGCGTTCCTTATACGTAATAGCGAAACCATGAGAGAAGTACAGAGCCTTACCCGGAGTCAGGTACTGCTTGATCTTGGACCATACGGCAATCTGGGCAGCATCGGACAGCAACATGCAGACGATGGTACCCTTCTGTGCAGCTTCTTCGAGCGAGAAGAGTGTTTCGCCCGGCTTCCATCCGTCGGCCACAGCCTTTTCGTAAGTTTTGCCCTGACGCTGGCCAACGATAACGTTGAAGCCGTTGTCGCGCAGGTTGCAAGCCTGGCCGGGACCCTGTACGCCGTAACCCAGAACGGCAATTACTTCATCTTTCAAGATTTCACGTGCTTTTTCAAGAGGAAACTCTTCGCGGGTCATCACATTCTCGATGACACCGCCAAAATTCATTTGTGCCATTTTGTTTTAGTTTTTTTATTTGTGGCTTTCGCCTGGTTAATATATTGTTCGTTATTCAAAAATCACTTTGGCCCGGCAGACTGTCTCGCTGCCGTTCTTTTTCACCTCTACGCCGTAGACGCCATTCCCGTCATCATCGAGGAAGAAGGAAAGCTCGTCACCGAAATAACTCTCGGCCACGTAGGCCATCTCGAAACGGCGGATGCGCTGTGTCCGATACTTCTCCAGCGGGAAGAGGTCGAGGATGTGCTCGATGTAGCGGATGCTGTTCACATGGCCGTTGATGTCGATGTCGCTGTATTTGGCCGTAAGCGAAGCGACCGGCTCGGTGGCCTGCACCTTGATGCGCGAAGGCTTCTCGATGGGGCAAGGCTCGTCGCACACGTAGTTTACGATATCGCCATCGTTGATGGCCAGCAGGTCAATCGGCTTGCGTGTCTGCATGCTGATCATCGCCCACACGGAACGTGCATAACCTATCTTGCGCCCGTCCTTGTCGAGGATGGCAAAGTTACGGTCGGTAAAGAGACGGTAGACGTTCTCCACCCATGTCTGTACAGAGAAGGTCTCGTACTGCAAGGGCATCTCGTCCATGTCGATAGCCAGACGGGACAGCACCCACGTATAGTTTTCCTCGTTCAGCTCGGCCATGCCGAAACCACGTTCGGTGGCGTGGAAGCCCGCGCAGTTGAGCAGGTGGTTGCCCAGCACGCCCAGCGTCAGCCGCCCTGTAAAGTCTACATGGAAAGGCTCGGCCACGAAGTTATAGGTTCCGATTTTATTGTTTTCAGTCATTGTCTTTTTCCTTTTTACTCTTCAGATATTTTGCCTTGCGTTCAGCCAGGTATTCGTTGACACGCTCGAAGCAGCTGGTAGTGATGGCCACCCGGCCCGAGCGGACAAACTGAAGCACACAGTCGAAGGCTTGAAGCTCCTGATAAAGGTGGGTGATGTCGTCGCTCACGCCGTTCATCTCGACAATGGAGAAGACGGGATTCACCTCGACGATGCGGGCGTGGTTCTTGCGGATCACCTTCGACACCTCAGGAGTCTGCTCCAGCGCAGGAGTCGTTATCTTATAAAGGGCAATCTCGTGCTGGTAAATCTCGTCGTCGGTGAAGTAGTGAGCCTGCAATACGTCAATCTTCTTGGTAATCTGCTTCACCACTTTCTCGATGGTGTCCTTGTCCGTCCAGGCGGTGATGGTATACTTGTGCACGCCCTGGATGGAAGAAGCGGACACGTTCAGGCTCTCGATGTTGATCTGCCTGCGGGTAAACACCGCCGTCACCTGATTGAGCAAGCCGGCAATGTTTTCCGAATGGACGATAATGGTATATAATGTCTTGTCAGTCATAGTCTGTATCTTTTAGCATTCCAAAAGCATCTGGTTCACCGAACCGCCCGGAGGCGTCATCGGCATTACGTTACCCTCTTCTTCCACGCAGGCTTCGAGCAGGAAGGGACCGTCCGTGGCCAGCATCTCGCGGATGGCATCGGCCAGTTCCGAACGCTCCATGACACGGCGCGAGGGAATACCATAAGCCGCAGCAATCTGCATATAATCGGGATTCAGCATGGGCGTGAACGAGTAGCGGCGGTTGAAGAACATGGCCTGCCACTGGCGCACATTACCCAGATAATTGTTGTTCATCAATATCATCTTGACAGGTGCTTTCTGCTCCATCACCGTACCCAACTCCTGCAAGTTCATCTGCAGGCCGCCGTCGCCCATGAAGACGCAGACGGTACGGTCGGGACGGCCAAAAGTGGCTCCAATAGCAGCAGGCAGTCCGAAACCCATCGTACCCAATCCCCCAGAGGTGACGATGCTACGCTCACGGGTGTACTTGAAGTAACGGGCAGACATCATCTGATTCTGGCCTACGTCAGTAACCAGGACGGCTTCATTATTCGTTGCCTCACTCACAGCACGTACCACCTCGCCCATACTCAGTTCGCGGGTCGTGCGATAAAGTTCAGGACGGATGACTTTCTCCTCCTCCACTTCTTCATAGGTGTGGAAGCTATCGAGCCATTCCTTGTGAGTGGCAGGCTTCAACAGTTCGGTAACGGCAGGAAGCGTCTGTTTGCAGTCGCCCAGCACGGCCACATCGGTCTTGATGTTTTTGTCTATTTCTGCAGGGTCGATATCGAAGTGGATAATTTTAGCTTGAGGAGCATAGGTCGCCACGTTGCCCGTCACACGGTCGTCGAAGCGCATGCCCACGGCTATCAGCACGTCACACTTATTGGTATTGATGTTCGGCCCCAGATTGCCATGCATACCCAGCATGCCCTTGTTCAACGGATGGTCGGTAGGCAAGGCCGAAAGTCCCAGCAGGGTACGTCCGGCAGGCAGTTCAGCCTTCTCAATGAAGGCTCGGAGTTCGGCCTGGGCATTGCCCAGTTCTACCCCCTGCCCTACGAGTACCAATGGGCGCTCAGCGGCATTGATGAGATCGGCAGCCTCGTGGATGGCTTCCATATCCATGTCGGGCACAGGCTGGTAGCTGCGGATAAAGTCAACCGTAGCCGGTTCATATTCCATCTTGTCCACCTGCGCGTTCTTGGCAAAGTCGAGCACCACAGGACCCGGACGGCCACTACGGGCAATGTAGAAGGCACGCGCCACAGCCCAAGGTACATCTTCGGCCCGACGAATCTGGTAACTCCACTTGGTGATGGGTTGAGTGATGCCTACGAGGTCCACTTCCTGAAAGGCATCCGTACCGAGGAAACCTGTACCTACCTGCCCGGCAATAACCACAATGGGCGTACTGTCTATCATGGCATCGGCAATGCCGGTGATGGTATTGGTGGCACCCGGCCCGCTCGTCACGAGGCAGACACCTACCTGACCCGACACACGGGCAAAGCCCTGTGCGGCATGGGTAGCGCCCTGTTCGTGGCGCACCAGAATGTGGTTCAACGTCTTCCGATGGTCGTATAAGGCATCGAACACCGGCATGATGCTGCCGCCCGGATAGCCAAATATCGTTTGTACCCCTTCGTGCTCCAGAGAGCGCATCAGGGCTTCTGCGCCTGTAATTGTATCTTTCATCTTTATAATGAAGAATTAAGAATGAAGAATTAAGAATATCTTGTAAATGAAGAACTAAGAATGAAGAATAATCTTTTTATTCCAATGAAGAACAATCCATATTCTTCATTCATCATTCTTAATTCTTCATTTCTCTCATATCAGTCTCACCGCTCCCTTGTCTGCCGAGCTCACCAGGCTGGCGTAAGCCTTCAGCGCCTTGGACACCTCGCGGTTGCGGGTGACGGGCGTCATGGGACGTGCCGCCAGTTCGGCATCGGTCAGCCGGACGTTGATAGTGCGGTTGGGGATGTCTATCTCGATGATGTCGCCGTCCACCAATTTGCCAATGTTGCCGCCGGCTGCTGCTTCGGGCGAGATGTGGCCGATGCTCAGGCCCGACGTACCGCCACTGAAGCGTCCGTCAGTAATAAGTGCACATTCCTTGCCCAAGTGACGCGACTTGATATAAGAGGTGGGATAGAGCATCTCCTGCATACCAGGACCGCCCTTCGGACCTTCATGAGTGATGACTACCACGTCGCCGCTCTGCACCTTGCCGCCCAGGATACCTTCGCAGGCAGCTTCCTGAGAGTCAAAGACTTTGGCAGGGCCAGTGAACTTCCAGATGCTTTCGTCCACACCGGCAGTCTTTACCACACAGCCATCCTGTGCGATGTTTCCCTTCAGCACGGCCAGACCGCCGTCCTTGCTATAAGCATGCTCCAGGTCGCGTATGCAGCCTTCGGCACGGTCGGTGTCGTATTCCTTATAGCTGTTGTCCTGCGAACCCAGTTTCAGGTTGAACTTGCCACCGGGAGCGCTGGCGTATTTCTTCAGTGCCTTCTTGCAGACGTTGGGGCTGGTGATGCAATACTGGTCAATCTCTTCGGCCAGCGTCATGCCGTCCACGCGCTTCACGCTGGTATCGACAAGGCCACCCTTGGCCAGCTCGGCCATGATGGCCACGATGCCGCCTGCACGGTTCACGTCCTGTACATGATATTTCTGCGTGTTAGGCGCCACCTTGCATAGACAAGGCGTCTTGCGCGACAGCATGTCGATATCTTCCATCTTGAAATCAGCTCCCGCCTCATGAGCGACGGCCAGCAGATGGAGCACCGTGTTGGTCGAGCCGCCCATGGCGATGTCCAGCGTCATGGCATTGAGGAAAGCCTCGCGAGTTGCGATGCTACGGGGCAGCACACTCTCGTCGCCGTCCTCGTAGTATTTGTAAGCGTTCTCTACAATCAGCTTGGCGGCGTCCTTGAAAAGCTTCTTGCGGTTCTCGTGCGTAGCCACGATGGTGCCGTTGCCCGGCAGGGCCAAGCCGATGGCCTCGTTCAGGCAGTTCATGGAGTTGGCGGTGAACATGCCCGAACAGCATCCGCACGTAGGGCAGGCATGCTGCTCGATCTTGGCCACATCGTCGTCGCTCACCGTCGTATCGGCCGACTTAATCATGGCATCTATCAGGTCAAGGTGCTGCCCCTTCCATTCGCCCGCCTCCATCGGTCCGCCCGAAACGAAGACGGTAGGGATGTTCAGGCGCATGGCGGCCATGAGCATACCCGGCGTTATCTTGTCGCAGTTGCTGATGCACACCATGGCGTCGGCCTTGTGGGCGTTAACCATGTACTCCACGCTGTCGGCAATGATGTCACGCGAAGGCAGGGAGTAGAGCATGCCGTCGTGTCCCATGGCGATGCCGTCGTCGATGGCGATGGTATTGAACTCGGCGGCAAAGCAGCCCAGCTTTTCAATTTCTTCCTTGACATACTGGCCGATTTCGTGCAGGTGAACGTGTCCGGGTACAAACTGCGTGAACGAGTTGACGATGGCAATGATGGGCTTTCCCATCTGCTCGCGCTTCATGCCGTTGGCCACCCACAACGCACGTGCCCCGGCCATGCGGCGGCCCTGCGTACTGAACGAACTGCGTAACAGGTGTTTCATCTTTGTTGTTCTCCTTTCAATGAAAAAGCCCTTCTCATCAGTGAGAAAGGCTTCAATAATTATCTTCCGAGGTATGGATACATACACAAAACCTTTCTCACGCTCTTGATTTCAAGACCACGACGCGAATAATATGCAGGACTGCCAGGTTAATGGATGTATGTAGCATCATATCTTTCTTATCTCTTTAAAATTGGTAATTCAATTATCTTTTGTTGCTAAACGTGATGCAAAGGTAAGGGCTTTTTTATAATATCCAAACAGTTTGAAGAAAAAAATCATATTTTTCTGTAGAATCGTAAGAAAAGCAAGAAAAAAAGTCTCCTTTTATCATCAGAAAATGCTTCAAGGCAACTCTATACCTATCTTATTTTAGAGAGAGTGAACCATCTTTCTCCCTACCTGACGGCACAACATCCTCCACTCTCCCGCGAGTCATTATTTTTGTTTATCCGCAATAAACCGTCAGTTTAACAGCAATAAACTGATAGTTTAAACGGATTAAACTGACAGTTTAAAGCGACTAAACTAAAAGTTTAAAACGACTAAACTGGAATAAACAAAAAGAGGACCGGCTACCTGCGTCCGATCCTCTTCTGCCTAACAAAAAACCTTTGAAATTTACCAGCCGGCGTGTTCCTTCTTATGTTCGTAAGAGTCGGCCTGGCGTACACGGTCACCATTATAGTTCCATACGATTTCGTCGGTGTATTCCTTGCCGCCGGAAGTGATGACGGCCTTGAGTACGTTGCGCCCTTCGGCCAAGGTCACTTTATCGAAAACGTAGTGAACATCGGTATAGCCCTTGCGAACACCTTCCAGTTCCTGGCCGTTCAGATAGACGCGGGGCGTGCCGAGGTTAGAGTAAACGGTAACGGAAGTCTCCTTGCGCTCGCGCTCCGTGTTGCGGCGCTGCGTCAGGTAGAGTACAGGTTCTTTGCTCCAGTTGGCCTTGTACCAGTAGAAAGAGTCCTTGCGCGTCTTGCGGTCGAAGGTAATAAGGCCCTTCATGTTGCGCGCATCCACACCGCCACGCTTCCATAGGGGCACGGCGAAGTCGAACATGTTCCACAGGTAGGATGCCAGGATATAGGGATGCTGGGCAATGATACTCCACTGGTACTCGTGTGTCTTGGTCTGGAAAGTCTCGGGATAGAAGTCGCTGCCCCAGTTCAGGGCGTCACCCAGTATCTCCGTCTGATGCTCGATGTTGGCGTCCGCGCCATATTCGGTCAGCATCAGCCGTTGCCAGGGATATTCCTTCTCCATCTTCTCGACCCAGGGCTTGATGTCCTGTATCTTCTTCTCGTACCAGCCGAAGTAGCGGTTCATGCCCTGTATATCAGTATTCTCGTTGACAGGATGCTCCACATGGCCGTAGCCATTGACGGCCACCGTATAGCGGTCGGGGTCCTCGAGCTTGCAGAGGTCGTGGACAGACTGCGTGAGCGCCGCCGTATAACCGTGCGGATGATAGACTTCGTTATGGATGCCCCACACGTAGATGGAGGGGTGGTTGAAGCTCTGGCGTATCAGCTCGCGCATCTGCTGGTGGACGTTGTCCCACTCCTCCCCCGTGACGCGGTTCACGAAAGGAATCTCGGCCCAGATGACGAGGCCCAGCGTGTCGCAACGCGAGTAGATGTAGTCCGACTGCTGGTAGTGGGCGAAGCGCACGGTCGTGGCTCCCACCTCCATAATCTGCGCCAGGTCGAAGTCGTGCTCCTTGTTGGTCAGCGCACTGCCCAGTCCCCACCAGTCCTGATGACGGGTAACGCCGTACATGGGGTACTTCTTGCCGTTCAGAAAAAAGCCCTTGCCGGCTATGGCTTCGTACTTGCGCAAGCCCAAAGGCTGCACCACTTCGTCGATGACCTGCCCATCCTGTTTCAAACGCGACACCACCTTATAGAGATAAGGGTCCTCGCGCCCCTGCCACAAGTGGGGATTGCTGATCTTGAAATGGGAAACATAACTCTGTACACCCTGAGGTGTCAGGTCGAAAGATTGGCGGTGCGTCTTGACCAGTCTGCCTTCACGGGTATAGATGGCATTCTCCAGCTCCAAAGGAACCGGAGCCAGCGTGGCATTGTCCAACTTCACCTTGACAGACACCTCGGCCGACTTCTTCGACACATTCTTCTGCGTGATGTACACGCCCGGCGAAGCGCAGTCATTCACCACGATGTTGCAAGGTTCGGTCACCACCAGCCACACAGGACGGTAGATGCCACCATAGACACCGAACAAATTGTGATTGGTGGGGATGACGTCAGGACGCGCCGCATTGTCAGCCTTCACCACAATTTCATTCTCCTCACCATACTTGACTTGTGCGCCGATTTCGCAGACGAAAGCCGAATAGGCTCCCCTGTGCGTCCCCACCAGATAGCCGTTGACATAAACCTCAGCACACGCCCCCACACCTTCGAAGCGCAGGAAGATGCGCTTGCCTTCCAGCGACTGGGGGAAGACATGCCGCTTCCGATAGTAAGCCACACCGGCATAGAAGCTGTTCGTCTTCTGCTGCATGTCTTCGGCATTCCAGGTGTGCGGCACGGCCACCTGCTGCCAGCCGGCATTCCATTGGGCAGCTGCCTTCATGGCATCGGCAGCAAAAGGCCCTTTCTTGAACTCCCATCCGGCATTGAACGACGTCACCTCGCGGGCCTCCGCCTTCAGTCCCAAGTCCCCCAGACATGCCAGCCACACGACCGACAGGAGCATGCATTTCTTTATAAAATCTGTTTTCATGGTCATATTGTTACTTGTGTGCAGCCAAACGGCAAATCTGACATCCGGCCATCAGAAAAGCTCCCACTCCATAGACTTCTGTCATCTCGCGGGTCACCTTGCGCGGATCGGCTCCGATGGGCTGTACATAGCCCAGCTTGCCGTCAGCCTCCACTGCCTCTACCAGCGCCTTCCATCCCTTGGCAACTACCGGCAGGAAACGTTCCTTGTCGAGCAAGCCTTCGTTGACCCCGTAGGCCAAGGCATAGACAATGAAACCGGTAGCACTCGTTTCGGGTGACGGATAGGAATCCGGATCGAGCAGACTGGCATGCCAGTAACCGTCTGCACTCTGCAGACCGGACACACGGGTAGCCAATGTTACGAACAGATCCTGATAGAATTTGCGCGAAGGCTCGTCGACGGGAAGCGCCTGGAGGATTTCGGCCAGTCCACCCAACACCCAACCATTTCCCCGTCCCCAGAACACTTTCCTGCCATTAGCCTCCCGTTTGTCAAAATAGCGGCAGTCGCGATAGAACAGCTGTTCTTCCTTATCATACAGATAATCGTATGTAGCCTTGTATTCACGGTTCAAAAAGTTCAGATACTTTCTGTCAAGAGTCTGTGCATAGAGCTTGGCATAGACCGGTGGTGCCATGAACAACGCATCACACCACGACCACCGACTCAACGTTTCCGGCCGGCCGTAATCCAGCTCCAGTGTCGTTTCGGGCAGATGGTCCACCACCCAATTGGCACGTGCCATCACCGGCGCAATCATCTTCATTTCGCCATACTTCCGATACAGGTCGATAAAGGGTTGCCCCACGGCGATGAAGTCAGCATGATACATCCATTGCCCCATCTGGAAATGGTTTCTCCGTCCAATCTTCAGCAACCAGTCGTAATACGACCTGTCCCCATCTTCTTTTTCCGTCAGTTCAGCCCAGTCTATCATCCCCATATAGAGGGCAGCGTGCGTCCAGTCCAGGTCATTGTGTTCGTTCTCCTTGTTAGGATGGGCTATCTGCCAGTCGGCCACGCGTTTCATCAAGGCCTTCACTTCTGTTTTGTCGAATGTAGGCTGTGCCGCCAGCTGCAAGATTGCAGCCAGCCACGACACAGTGCACAAGCAAATATATTTCATCGTCATACCTATTGTTCTATTATATATATTATTTCAGGTTAGAAGTTTTTTTCATTACATACAAATCTGCCCCCTTATACCACCATCAGGTCAAAGCATCACGATACTTGTCTGTTCCGGCCGTTTTTTCCTTCGTCTCGAGCTTGATGACGAAAGGTTCACCCGGATCTTTAGCCGGCATGTCCACGTTATATTCGTTGCGGGCCGTCTCGGTCACTTTCACTTCCTTGCCACCGTTTACAGTCACAGCCTTGACCACCTCGGTTCCAGCTGGTGTCTTAACAACCAGATGTTTGGAGTAAGGAGGATTGAACACTACCATATACACATCCTTACCCTTAAGGGTATAATAGCCCCACGCCTGCTTCTCCCACCCGGAATAGTCACAGCCATAGATACACTCGCCATATTTCTTCATCCAGCGGCCGATGCTTTCAGCCAGCTGCTTCTCTTCGGGACGGAAATCACCGTCGGACTGAGGACCAAAGTTTACGACCATATTTCCTCCCATCGAAACAGCATGAACGATTCGTTCCAAGACTTCCAATGGAGTCTTCACATAACTTAAAGACCAGTCCTTATGATACCCCCACTGATTCTCCGGCACGGTCATGCAGGCCTCCCAATCCCAGCGAGTCACCTTCAAGTCCTTCACCGGATCGGGCAAACGGCGTTCATAGCCCGATTCATAATCGCCCATCAGATGCCCGTTGCTGTCAAAATGGCGTTTGCCATGGTCATCGGCACGCAAACGGCTGTTGATGGTAACACCCGGCACCAGTTCCTTCAGCATCTTCTCCACATGAGCCGTCCACCAACCGTTCTTCTTGATGCTGGCATCCCATGTTCCGTCGAACCAGAAGTCCTTGACGGTAGGATAGCGGGCAGCTAGTTCCTTCAGCTGGTTGTCCGTGAACTCCAGGAAACGGCTGAACGCCTCCTCATCCTCCTTCGACTTGATGTCATAACGGTAGTCAGGATGACTCCAGTCCATGACTGAGAAATAAAAATGCACGTCGATGCCTTCATCGTTATAAGCTTTTACCAGTTCGCCCAAGATGTCTTTCTTATAAGGCGTATTGGCAACCGTATATTTCGTGTATTTGCTGGGCCAAAGACAGAAGCCTTCGTGATGCTTGGTAGTAATCTTCACATATTTCACCCCCATCTGCTTGGCCATCTTCGCCCAAGCCTTGGCGTCAAAGTTCTGCGGATTCCACTGGTCCATCAGTTTCATCCACTCGTCCGAAGGCACCTTTGCCCATGACTTCAACCATTCGGCAGCGCCATTATACACCTTCCCGTTCCACTCTCCACCGGGAATAGCATAAAGTCCCCAATGGATAAAAGCCCCCAAGCGGTTGTCGCGAAACTTCTGCATGGCCGCATCACTACGTTTACCCAGCCGATCGGCCCCATACTTCAGGGGGATTTCCAAGTCAGCAGGTAATAATATTTGTTTATTTTGAGCATAGGAGCCAATTCCCATCAAAAAAACAAATAATACTGTCTGAAAGAATCTATTCATCATATTCATTACTTTAAAAGTTATCACAAAGGAAATAAATCCTTGACATAAGACTTTACTTCCATCCGTTTTTGTTTTATCTAAATCACCAAAAACAAGCAAAACCGAACCATAAAAGAAAAGGAGAGAGTGAGAGAATCTGGACACCCGTCACTCCCTCCATTGTTCATTTCAGACAATTGACATCATTTGTCCGCATCCGCTTCTTCCCATCCCGGATTCTGAGTCAGATTGGGATTCAAGCGAATTTCTTCGGCTGGAATGGGCCATAAATAGCGGTAATCATGCCACGGTAAAATACCATTGACAGTCTGCTTGTACGGACTCTTCGGATAACAAATTATGAATCCTTCATCATCCAAGAATACATCCTTCCCGACGACAGCAGTAGCTGCACTTCCACCATCCAGTCTATCCGTATGCGAACCATCATATAAAGCTTGCATTTCTTCCGTAAATTTCATGCCCCTCAAAGGTACAGTAAACAAATTGCCAGCCTTCCATCGCATCAAGTCTTCATAACGATGATTCTCCATAGCCAACTCGATTCGGCGTTCACGACGGATTTCACGCAACAACGGACTAACGGTATAATCCAATTTATCACGATAAATCTTATCCAAACGGGGATCCTCAGGTTCCTGCCCTACAACCAACCATGCAGAAGGATACTGTTCAAAATCGAAACCTGCACGTTTGCGCAAAGCATTGATAGTCATGTCAACCTGATCTTGTGTCAAAGTTCCATTCAATTCATATTCAACCTCAGCATACATCAGCAACAACTCACCATAACGAAATTCGATTGCAGCCTGTGTACCGTTAGTAACATCATCTATTTCCTGTTGGTCGCCCATCCAATGTTTTATAAACCGATAACCAGTTACTGTAGAACCACTGGTGTTATATGACAATGATGGATACAGAATGCCATTGGCTGGATCCACTTTACCATTTCCCCAAATTGTAACATATTCACCAGGTTTACAAATAGTCTGAGTCAAACGGGGATCACGGTTATCCAACTCTTTCCACATGCCATATCCCTTAAACAAAGGATTCACTTGATAATTTCCTTCAGTCCCGCCAATATAGATAGGCCGTCCATCAGCACACAAATATTCTTCCAGTAATCCTCGTGTAGCTCCCATAGCCTGACGATTGCTATTGTTTTGATCATAATACCGTTGAAAAGCCGTACCATACTCATCGGGAATATAAGTGCGTCCTAAAATCACTTCCGGATTATCAGCAAACGCATTAACTCCTTTTACCGTAAACATTTTATAATAAGATGTGGCCCCTGCTCCATTATACAAAGAATATTTGCCTAATAAAGCCTCACATGCAGTTTCACATTCCTGAAGGAACTTAGTTCCATCCAATCCCAAATCTGTATGATATTTACGATAGGTACCTTCAAAAAGACAGATACGTGCTTTCAGAAAATTAGCCATATCCTTATTCAAACGTCCATCTTCTTCCTGCCCCTTCTCCGGAAGACCATCTACTGCTTTATTAATGCAAAGTAAAATAGAATCCATGACTTCGGCACGAGGTGTACGAGGTGCATACAGTTCTTCGGAATTAGTATTCAATTCTTTTGTAATCCAAGGGACATCACCGAAAATCATTACTTTACGGTAATATTCCCATGCCTTAAAGAAATAAGCCTCACCTGCATACTTTTTCAAAGTCTCAACGGGTAAATCAGCTCGTGTATAATGAGTCAAGAAATAATTGACATTTCGTAAATTACTCCAAGACCATCCATTTGCACTGGAACCTGAACCTGTCGGGATTTTATTATTTTCACCCAATTCACTGAATTCATTTCCTGTACGAACAGCATTATCACTATATACATCTCCATAAACTAATGGACTACCTGTTACAGGAAGAGGATAAAGATATTTACTATCTGACCATCCGCTGGCATGCCCTTGAATCCAAGTCGGATAAAACTTGTTTAAAAACAATTTCAGGTCACTTTCGGAAGTCCAAAAAGTCTCATCTGTCGGCACATCCAAAGGATAACGTTCCATAAAATCATCGTTACATGCCCCCAGCGAGGACATCAACCCCAAAGCAAAAATATAATGTCTCAGTTTCATTATCAGAATATTTAAAATTAGAAATTAACTTGAACTCCCAAAGCAACCGAACGCATCATCGGATAAGCCGATTGAATAGATTCAGGATCAAAAACATTAGGAATACCTGAAATCTCAAACAAATTATAACCAGACAGATTGACACGTACTGTATTCAGAGTAATTTTCTTAGTCCACTCACGAGGTAAAGTATAACCCAATGACAATGTTTTCAAACGGATAAATGCACCATTATACAAGTAACGGGTATTAGTAGTCAAATTCTGACTCCGCCCATACATGTGATATTTGGCATCTGTATTCTCCGGTGTCCATGAGTTAATAAACGTATCATAGTTTCCAGCAGAATCGCTACCACCAAACAACATATTATTACTGATAAACACATCACGTTTGGCAACCCCTTGGAAAAAGACACTCAAACTGAAATCTTTCCAATTGAGATTCGTATTCAAACCAAAACGGAAACGCGGAGTATTATTACCTATAACACGCAAGTCACCATGATTGTAAATTGTATTTTCTCCACTATTTACCTTTCCATCAGGACCAGCATCTGTCTTGTTGGCATCATTACCGGGAGTTCCTCCTAAATCCGCGAATTTCAAGTCTCCAGGATACCAAGTAGATCCTAAATCTGTCTGGCTCGGTCCATTCAATATATATTTACCATTCTCATCAATGGTAAAATCATCTTCCTGCAAAATACCCAAACAAGTATATCCCCAGATTTCACCCATCACCTTACCATCATAAAGAGTAGACAGAGACATATTAGGATTACCGTCAAACTTCTTCACCTTCGTGATATAATCAGAAAGGACAAAATTCACGTCATAGCTGAAATCTTTATTGACACGGTCACGCCAAGTCACACTCAACTCCCAACCATTTGTCTTAAGAATTCCCGAATTCTTCTTAGGAGCGGAAGAACCTAAAACTGCCGGATATTTGTCTGCAGCCATTAAAATGTCTTTGGTTTCACGTGTATACCAGTCAAATGTGAAATCCAGACGATTCTTTAAAAAAGTGGCATCGATACCAAAGTCCAAAGTCGTAGCTGTTTCCCAAGTCAATGATGGAGAAATCAGGCCACCAGGAGAAATACCCATAGGGCGACTTCCTCCCATATTCCAAGAAACATAATCTACACTACTATATTCCGATATATAAGCATAGTTATCCACATTCTGATTTCCCAAAGAGCCCCATGACCCTCTTATCTTCAAATTGTCCAACCATGGACGCAAAGGCTGCATGAAATTTTCTTCAGAAATTCGCCAACCAGCTGAAAAAGACGGGAAGAATTTAAAGCGATCAGCTTGGGGAAAACGAGAAGTTCCATCATAACGACCGTTGAATTCCAACAGATAACGACCATTGTACACATAATTTAAACGCGCAAACATACCACGAATTGCCCAATGATTGGCATTATCACCTGAATACTGATTACCTGTTGCTGAATTAATATATGGCAAATCTGCATTCAAAATTCCTTCAGCCTTGGCATATGTCTGACGATAAGTATACCATTCCTGATTGAAGCCAATCATAGCACCAACATCATGCTTTCCAAATGTTTTATTATAATTCGTATAAGCATTAATAGTATAATAATCAGAATGAGTCACGGTTTCATCCACACTGGATGGATCTGTATGAGTTTTCACAACAGATGACCAGTCATCGACTACATATTCACGAGTTGGAATTACTTTTTTTTGAAAATATTCATTCGGAGCATAAGAAAACTCTGCCTTTACAGTCCATCCCGGCATTAAAGTAATTGTAGGAGTTACATTAAAAATTGCATTTGTACGCTTGGTTGTACGGGTAGCTCCATAAGCTAGCCAACCTAAAATATTATCAGTCCACATATCAGGCTGCGGATCATCCAATGATGTTCTAATTGGGCTACAAATGTTACGGCTCGTTTCTCCCATCATAGCACTCCACAAGGTCCCTTTCATCGGATTAAGATAAGGTTCATCATAATTAGTAGAATTATAACTTATTTTAGCTCCTAGCTTAAACCAGTTGTTAATTTCAGTCTCCACATTCATCAAACCATTAAAGCGATTCTGTACATCAGTATTGATTTTGTACATACCTTCCTGTCGCTGGTATCCTAGAGAAATATAATAAATAGTCTTAGCACTACCACCACTGACACTCACTGTATGTTTTTGCATAGGAGTCCAATCCTTAACGGCCTCATCATATGGATTCATACTTCTAACCCATGAGAATTTTGAATCACTACCTTCTTGATAAATCCAATCCGGAGCATTTTCAGGATCATCCCTCCATGCTTTCTTGGCGGCCAGTAATTGTTCACTCCAAGTAGACACGGTTCCCCCTGTAAGTTCCGTTAATTGATTGGCAGCCAACTGAATGGTATAAGCATCCATAATATCCGGTCGGTGAGAAGGAGTATTCCATTGCATATCAAAATTATAGGTAACATTTGCCTTTTGATCCTTTTTTCCCCCCTTGGTCGTTACCAAAAGTACACCATAGGTGGCACGTGCTCCGTAAATAGCAGCAGAAGCAGCATCTTTCAACAATGAAATACTTTCAATATCCGACGGATTCAACATGCTCAAGTAAGTTTCATCCATTTGGACACCGTCTACCAAAATCAACGGACTACCTGTTTGAATCTGCCAGTTTCCATTACTATCCTGCCCCATTGAAGTTCCTCCACGCACATTAAAAGTCGCCACAGAATTGGGTTGTGCAGACACTGCAGAAACATTCAAGTTTGGAATTACTCCTTCAAGAGCTTGTCCTATACTTCCGACCGGTTTATTTTCTAAAGCCTCACTGCTGACAGAAGCCACAGCACCAGTCAAATTTACTTTCTTTTGAGTTCCGAATCCAACGACCACGACTTCATCAAGTAATTCAGAATTTTCTTGTAAAGTAGTTACCAGACCTTGACGAGCCTTTACCAATTGCTCCGTATATCCCATATATGAGATTTTTAATACCGTACCATTTTTAACATTCAATTGATAATAGCCATCCAAATCAGTAATAACTCCCTGAGTTGTTCCATTAACCAAAACATTAGCACCGATTATTGGCTCACCATTAGAATCAATTACCTGCCCCTTAATTAAGGAATTTACAGTTTGTTGAGCAAATGCTGTACCAATCACACATAGTAATAACAATAAAATTGTCAGATGTTTTTGCTTTTTCATCTTTCGAATTAGATTTAAATAATATAATAATTTATCGGGGTTAAGTAAAAAGTTCTTTCCCATAGGGATCATTTAAAAGTTCTTTAATTTACCATAGGCTACAAAGTTTTATAAGACATATTATTGACATCTGTTTTCCTTTTTAATACATCGCAAAATTACTTGTGTTCTCACAAGAAGGATTACTCTATCTATTTTTGTTTTTACTCTAATTACTAAAAATGCACTAGCACCGCAAGGATATCCAATCAATATACAATAAAGCATGATAACAGTCAAAGATTGCAAGTCATGAACATAAACGAACCCTATCAATTTCCGTTTCGGAATAATGATAGGGCTCGATTCTAAAAGATCAAGTCTCTCAGATAACAATGAACAAGTTTTTTCAATTATCCTTTCTTATGCTTGGCTGCAAACGAAGTAGGCGTTTCGCCAAACACTTTCTTGAAGGCATTGGTAAAATAAGCCTGACTCTCGATGCCGACATGAGCCATCACCTCGCGCATAGTCAAATTCTCCTCGATAATCAGACGGGCCGCCCTACGCAAACGGCAATTCAATACAAACTCCACTACTGATTTCCCAGTCAAGCCCTTCACTTTGGTATACAGCTTGCTGCGACTCATACCCAGTTCTTCAGCTATTTGATTGACATCCAGCTGGGAGCAGTCCATATGGGCATCCACATAGTCGACAAATTGTTTCAGGAACTTGTTATCCTGTTCATTGGTAACCAACTCACTGCTGTCGGCATAATAATTCTTGGCATAATGTTCCTTCAACTGCTGACGGTTACGGAAAATATTGAGCAAGGATAGTTTCAGATATGTCAAATCTATCGGTTTCTCAAAGTACAAGTCTGCCCCAGAATCAACCCCTTCCAGCTTGCTCTCCAAACTGGTCTTGGCCGTAAGCAACACTACCGGGATATGAGAAGTATCCAAATTGTTTTTAATATCGTGACACAACGACACCCCGTCCTTGTTGGGCATCATGATATCGCTGACGACCAAATCGAAGTCGATATCTTCTATCTGTTTCAAGGCCTCCAGTCCATCTCCAGCCTGCACCACCAAAAATTCATCTGCCAGTGATTCGGCAATTAAAGCCCGCAGATCAGCATTGTCCTCCACAAGCAGAATACGCTTCTTTCCCTCGTTTTGCAAACGTTCCTCTACCTGTTCCAACACATTTTCTGTTGTCGCCTCCTCTGGTTTACTTTCTATGGCCTCATCAGACTCTTCTGCCGGCTGCTTCTTGAAATCGGCCTCACAAAATACACCCGTATCCAAAGGCAGACGCACTACCATATCTGTCCCACTGTCCCGCTTGCTATAAATTGTCACTTCGCCCTTATGCAACAAGACAAGACTCTTGACCAAAGCAAGTCCAATGCCTGTACCCAAATGAGAATCGGCATTCACCGTATTCACCTTATAAAATCGCTCGAATACACTGCTGATGGACTCTCCAGAAATACCAATCCCCGTATCACTCACTACCAGACTGAAAGCACGGTCAATGCAATCACCTACAGTAAATCTGTTTTCATATTGGGATTCAAACACTTGCCCCTCGTTCAACGTCTTCAGGCAAATGGACCCTTTTCCTTTTGTATATTTGAATGAATTATTCAACAGATTCATGACAATCTTCTCCAAGACATTCCGGTCAGCATAGATTGCATCAGGCAGATTTTTGTCACACTCTATCTGGAAATCGATACCTCGTTCCTTGGCATAATCCACAAAATCATTACCGATGTCCGACACTATCCTATTGATGTCCAACGGCTCCAATTCCAGCTTCATCATTCCATTTTCCACCGTACGGAAGTCCATCAGCTCATTTACCAGGTTCAGCAATCGTTGTACGTTACCATTCAGGATACGATAGTAGTACTCCTTCAGGCCCTCCCGCCTCAACTTGTCCAAGGCAGCCAAAATCAACGATAGAGGCGTACGGAAATCGTGCGAAATGTTGGTGAAGAAACGGAGCTGGGCCTGATGAATCTGCTCCTTCTTGTCGCGCTCCAAGCTTTCCTGATAAAGCAACAACTTGAACCGTTTCTTTTCTGAATAATGCCGGTAAACCGCATAAACGCCTGCGGAGAACATCAGGAAATACAGAACGTATGCCGGCCAGCTAAGCCAGGGGGCTACCTTCCGTATGACCTTGACAACAGTCGGCGCATCGCTCCACACTCCATCATTGTTGGCCGCGTAAACCTCAAACCAGTAAACGCCGGCCGGCACTTTCGAGTACATAGCCGTACGGTTCTGTGCATCCACCGTAATCCAGGTATCATTGTAGCCGCGCAAACGGTATCTGAAACGGTTCTTCTCCGGAATATGATAACTATCCGAAGAAAACTGGAAACCAAAGTTGGTCTGGTCATAATCCAAAACTACTTCGCGAATCGAATCCTTCAGCACATAATCTGGACGCACGACCTCATGATCAATGTAAAAATTGGAAATCAAAGCCTTAGGCTTAAAAGTATTATATGATATCTTTTTAGGATCTACACAGGTAAAACCGTTCGTACCGCCAAAATAAAGCTTGCCGTCCATGCCTTTCATGGAAGCCAACGGATAATACACTTGTCCCTGCGTATTTTCTCCTTCATCGAAACGAGACAAATGATTGTGGGCAATGTCGTAACAATAAAGGCCGTTATCCGTTCCCATCCACACATTGCCATTATCATAGCACACTGTATAAACGGAATAAATCTCCTGCTGCAAAAGATTTTTCATCGGATAGAATTCTGAAGTCGTGGCATCAAACTTAACCAATCCATTTCCGATCGTCCCAATCCAGATATTTCCAGAGTCATCCAGACAAAAGGTGAACAACCCCAAATAAATGGAATCACTCGGCATCTTCTTCTCCACCCGATGTGTATGAATATCCATACAATAAAGAGCTTCATTACTGATGGCCCATAGTCTATTCTCACCTTGACGCTGGATATCAAACAGATAATCGGCTGTCTGGTCCAGCTCGTAGTGAGTGAACGAATGGCTACGGGAGGAGAAATAGGATACAACAGGCTTCGGATACTGATAAGCTATCCACAAACCGGAATCGGCTTCCAACACCGTCTTCCTGATATCATCTACCAGCAGGGAATGCTTGTTATCCTTGTCATGCCGATAACAAGTAATCTGCTTCAGACTGACATCATATCGGGCCAGCCCCTCCCGATACGTCGAAATCCACAAATTATGTTCCCGATCCATCACCAAAGACTTCACGTTGTTGAAAGCTGTCTTTCCCCGATATGAAAAATCTTCCAAACAATCGATCGATTTATCCAATCGGTTAAGTCCTCCTCCCTCCGTTCCGATCCACACAGCATCCTCCGCCTCAGCAAAAGCACTTACAGGTACATGGTTCAACCTACTGTTCTGAGGCGTCCAAGAACGAAAAGCATTGCTTTCGTTCACATTCACGCAACACAACTGGCCCGAATAAGTACCAATCCAAATATTGGACTGATGGTCTCCATAGATTTCCCACACAGAATTATTCGGCAAACTAAAAGGATTGTCATGCAAATGTTCGTAATGTGAAAACGTTCCGTCAGAGGGGTCTAATACATATATACCATGAATCGTTCCAAACCATACCATTCCCTCGGCGTCCACATAGAAAGAGCGCAAAGAAGAACCAGTCGCCGGTAGTAACCTAAAGTGTCGTTCAATCTGAAAGGTCGTCAAATCAATCTGATACAAGCCATCCTGATCAGACAAAATCCACAAATCTCCTTTAAAAGCCTTTGCAAAACGGATGATACCTTTAGACTGGGGAAGGGAAAGACATAATTCGAACTGATTCTTCGAAGCATTGAAACGATATATCTTTTGAAGAATAAAACTATATAAATCCTGATGATAAGTACAAAAAACCGGATTAACATAATTAACTTTCTGCCCTTCATAAAGTGGAGTAACCAACCGTTGTGTTTGCCAGTCAAGCCGACTCCATATATTCTGTGAACGTACCCACAAATGGTCCTTACCATCAATTTTTACATCAGAAACATGCTCCCATACCCTTGACCAGCTATCTGATACGGCTTCGTAACGATAAATTCCATTATTTGTATTCACATACAACGAGCCAGATGAATCGGAAGCCATATTCCAAAACACCCACCTTTGGGTAGGAAGCATGGCTGAAAAGTATGGATAATACTTCTTATAATGATAACCATCAAAGCGATAAAGTTCATTATCCATCATCACCCAAAGAAACCCGGTACGATCCTGTTCGATATCTTTCACACCATCGTAATAAAAGCCACCTTCAGGAGACAAAGTTCTGAACTTATAGTCGTGAATAGTCGCCCCAGCACAGAACCAGGTCAGCAACAAACTCCCCAACAACAATATTTTCATTTTCATCATTACATCATTACCGTCATTAATTCTTCACATTAATCATCCAAAGTTAGAAAAAACATCCGAATCTCACACTCTACAGAAAAAAATGAATGCCAATAAAAAGCATTGCACAAATACTCCGCAAAAGTAATGAAACAGACAATGCAGACGTTACTCTATTCCTTTTTTCATTTGCTCCAATCAATAAATATCCCATGCCATCTTTCAATCTAATATTATTTATAATCCACATACAGAGGAAGATGAGCTGCATGTTAGTCACCACCAATCTTACACTCGGGAATCCTCAGCTATAAACTAAGAGTATCGTCTACCTGACCAGTCAAAAAATTACAAGCAGCACGACTATCATCCCCCAAATACGTACAAGTAGTTAAACAAGAAGCCGCTGAAAAAGGCTCTCCACCTCTTTCAACGGCTTCCATAAACATAAATTACAATCTGTCAAATTCCGGTATCTACCGGATTCTTGTCTGGAAATAACGGACTATAGAGCACCGTACGCTTTAACACCTGAAGCTGTCCGTCCTTCACAAACTCTTCTCCCCGTTCGGATAGATGACGGACCATAGCCGCACGAAGTTCCTCCAGCCGGACACTATAACGTTTGTCGCCTACCACATTTTTTAACTCATGCGGGTCTTTTTCAAGATCAAACAATTCTTCCGTACCCGTATGAAAACGCCAAATATACTTGATTTTTCCATCGGTCAAAGCACACCAATAGTTATCGGGGCTATAGCAAGTAGCATGTTCCAAGTCAATATAATTACGCCACCGTTCTTTGCTTCCGTCCATCAAACGGGCCAAAGACTTACCGTCCATATCGGCTGGCACTTTTCCTCCAGCCATTTCAAGAAAAGTAGGAAGCAAGTCACGCAATTCCACCGGTGCCTCTACCTTACCACCCTTCAGAAAACCACTGGTCGAAGGCCATTTCACAATATAGGGTACATGTACCGATCCTTCATAAGGATAGGTTTTACGCCAATGATAGTGGTCCCCCAACATGTCCCCGTGATCGGAGATGTAGCAGATCAAAGCATTGTCATACATTCCCTCTTCTTTCAGTGCCTGTACAATCTTGCCTATTTCTTCATCAATAAAAGTAATATTCGCATAATAATGGCGACGTGAATTCTTGGCATAGTCTTCACCAAAATTGCCGTATGCAGCATCCGAAGGAGCATCGGACGCCTCCTTCAGAACAGCATACTCCTTGTCCTCACACCATTCCCCCACATAGGGAGCCGGCACATCTCTGTCCGCATAGAGATCGGCAAACCGTTGCGGCGGATCATAAGGGCTGTGCGGACGAGCAAAAGATACTTTCAGGAACAAGGGTTGTCCGCTACCTTTCTTATAATTATGAATCATTTCGCAAGCCATCTGCCCAGTCCATGCAGTTGGATGCAAACGCTCGGGCAATGTATAGACTGCCGCACCATGGTCATTCCAGCCCACATGCGTGGAATCCGGATTAAGTCCAGGTGCCTGCATCTGGAACCACAAACGATAATCACTGACAAAATCCCGGCTTTCCACGCGTCCACTTTCATCGACCAGTGTAACATGGAAACCATGCAAGGATTTTTGTGGGAACCAATGCATCTTGCCGATACCAAACGTATAATAGCCCAAATCACGAAGCATCCGCGGCATCTCGTAACGATACCGACTTCCAACCCTACCATAACCCAACATGCCATGATGCCAGGGCGACAGCCCCGTCAACAGTCCGGAACGGGCTGGCGTACTGCTCGGCGTAGACGAATAACCGTTAAGAAAAAGGGTGCCATCATGAGCCAAAGCATCCACATGAGGAGTGAAGACAGAAGAATTGCCCATGCAATTCATTGCATCTCCCCGATGCTGGTCGGACACAATCAAAATAATATGCGGTTTCTGTTGTGCCGCCAAAAACACAGGCACCAGACAAGAGCCTAACGTTAGGGTCCAAACGGAACCCGACCATTTTTGTACATTCATGACATCAGAAGTCTAAAACAAATGCCTGCGTTGCACCCGCATAAACTGGATTGTCTGACGGACGGAATTCAACGGTCTGCTCTCCCCCTTTCCGCCCTTTCACCTGTACTGTCACCCGAATGGGTTGTAACGTCTGTCCAGGATCGGCCACGTGGAGGATCGGATGACGGGTATCTGTATCTTTTAATATCAAGGTACAAGGCTTGTCCACACGAATGGACAACTGACCATCCGCAAACTCGCCCGGCTGATAGAACACCAACTGCCAAATGCCCAGCTTCTTGTGGTGAACGGCCTGCACATTGGCGGTATTACTCAAGATTTCGACCGAAGCCGCCTTCCGATATGCCTCCATTTCCTCGGCTGTACGCTTGCCGGGTACCACCACATAGGCATAAGTCGCAGCCTGAGGTTGTTGACCGTGGTCAAGACTCAATGTAAACACATTCTCTTCAACCGGTTCCTTCCGGTTCACACTGTTGTTGATGTCATACCAACTGCCACTCTGACGCTGCACGCCTGCCACCACACGGCCTCCCTGCGGAAACAGATAGCCGATACCGTCATGCAGCACCCAGTCGGCCTTCTCGTAAACAGTTTCTTGAGAGGGAAGCATCTCCTGCTTTCCTCCAACCGAAATCATGGCCCCCTCAGAAGCGCCCAGGCACTGGTTGACCGACGAATAGACCGCTTCAGACGAAGAAGAACGGATGTCCGAACCCAGACAAACCACTTCATCGTCAAAGAAGAACCAAGCCTTGTGTGCTCCGGTATTGATATCCTTGTACGTATCCATGTACGCATAAGCCGTAACTCCATACAGGCTGTCGGACACACCGCCTGCAAAGTTCGAGGTACCCATACACTGCCAGTCGCTTGCTGCCAGAGGAATTTCCTTGAGCTGGGGAGCCGTCACTCCCGGTATGCGGGTCCAGTTCCACGTCGGAAAGATATTGAAGTATTCACCCCCACGGGTCGTGATGTTCGTACATCCGTCCGACAGAAAATATGTCTTTAGGTTTTCTCCGTTACCATATTCGCAACGGGCTGTACGGGCCGACACGAGGCGGACATCAAAAGCATACTGTGGACGCACGTGAAGCGTATAGTCGCCACGGAAATAATGCGTATGCTTCGGAACCAGTCCTTCACCCGGTGTCTTCGTCCCTTCCATACGAGCTACAATGTCACGGAATTCATCGGCATGGGCCGGATCCAGTTCCACCATACGCTTGGCAAACAGGGCCGTACGCGACTTGTCCAAAATGCCAGGACGGCTGATGCTGCGCCCCAATACATCGAATGACATATACTTGCCACGCATAACAGCATAGTAGGTCTCCCGCATGAACTTGCTGATCAGATTCAGCTTGTCCTGCGGCATGGCGAAACGGGTGCCACGGGTATACATCGCCACCTGCGTCACTCCTTTAAGAATCTCGTCACCATATCCGCCGATATAGAGCTGTTGCCCGTGCTGGAAATTGCTGTTATCATACTGAAAGCCTTCCCCCGTCGTATAGACCACCGGATTATAGACATTCTCCAGCGCATAAGCCAAATCCTTGGCATTCTGTTGCAGACACGAACGATAGATCCAATGCAAGGCAATATCCGTACGGTTGGCACCGGTCCATTTGGCCGGATCGCCTCCGTCCTCGCGTATACGATCCAATATGTTGTTTTCCAATTCAGCTGGAAGTTTCTGTTTGCCCGTACGCATCTGGATGAGCAGTACTCCCAGTTTCTGAGGTTCGGAAATCTGGTTATACCACCAATTATGGCACCACGGATTACGTTCCTGCCAAAATTCCAATCCTTTCACAATCTTATCATACAAAGTCTTTTCACCAAAATATTTGTTCTTCGGATTGGTATAGGCAAACACAAAATCGCTGATACGCTCCACATGAACCAACGGCGGCCAATTGGTACGCCGAATACTGGCATAGTCCACATCAGTGAACGAACCGTCTTTTTCGTTATACTTAGCCAATGCCCCATCAATGGAGGGATTGGATACAAAATCCTGACGGATCATCTGCATCAGCGTTTCAAACTCATCTCCCGGCTGTACATTATCTTGTGACAGAACAGGTATGCCTGCACAAACAATCATCAATCCAATGAACGAAAACAAAAATTCTTTTCTAAAATTCATAATTATATATTCTTTAGGCTCGCAAAGTTAATCCTAAGCCCGTTATCCGCTTTTCTCTTTTTGCTTTTTCCTTTACTCTCATTCTAAAAATTTGCCGTCCATTCATCTATCAACGCACAGCAATCTCTGCAAACCCCATCGGTTCGTCTTCCGCAACCATACGGATTGCTTTCAGATAGAGATAGCGTGCCTTGACAGGCGTGAAGTAAACAGACTGCATCACAGGATTGTTACGGATATTAGAAAACTCACCTGCTTTGACCATAGTAGCATTCTTTCCATCGATGTCGGCTACAGACAACTCATAATGTGAAACCAACCCTCTGTTTGGTTCACCTTGGTCGGGCAAAAAGTGGAAGGAAGAAACAAAGCGTTCACTACCCAAGTCAACAGTCAGCAAATCACCGCCGACAAAACAGGTGGTCTTCTCGTTACGGTCGGAAGCAAAGACTGCCTCTTCCGGCTCCACACCGGAAAGGGTGAAAGGAAGGCTCTGCATCTGGGTAGTAGGTACTGCTTCAAAAAGTATGTCGGCGTTTTCACCGGCATCATACACTCCAATGTTGTTGATGCACAGCGGACCACGCGCATCGGTAATGCGGATACGGATGCCGTCGGAAACAACGGAAGAGAAACGCAACAGGCGCTTGTAACCAATAGTCGTGGTCTCTTCGTTCAGGACAACAGGCCGCCAGTCACCCGAAGCATCACGATATTCCACGGTAAAAGCCTTCACACGCTGACCCAAAGGGATGTATTCTTGCAACAACATACGGTTCATCCTCGTCGGTGAGGAAAAAGAGAACGTAATGTCGGCCGTCGTCACACTGTCGGCAGTAGCCCAATAGGTGTCATAATCATCGTCCGTCAAGGCTGAAGCCACATAATTGCCACCGCGTTCGTCATTTACCTGAGGAACCATTCCTGCTACCAGGTTTGTTTTCAACTCCTTCTGTATCATCTGATGAAAACGGACAGCGTTGGCCGAATCGACCGGATGAATCAGGCCGTTCCTGTCAACCGGGAAATTAAGCAGCAAGGTACCGTTATGGCCTACACTGCGATAATAAAGGTCGACCAGCTGTTGGGGCGTCTTCACCAAGCTGTCCTGTTCCGGATGGTAGAACCAGCCCGGCCGAATGGATACATCGCACTCAGCAGCCACCCACTGGTTGCCATCGGCATGGCCATACTGCAGTTCGTAACTTTTGTCATAACCAGGATAAACCTCCCCCCTACGAAGGAAAGACCAGTTGGTAGCTCCGGCAAATCCACGTTCATTACCCACCCAACGGCATCCGGGTCCACCGTCCGAAAAGATAACAGCCTGCGGCTGGATACTGTCCAGCATCTCGTAAATGCGAGGATAGTTATAATAGTTACGCCGGTCGATGGTCCGGGTTTCTTTGGCTCCCCCATACCATCCATCACCACCATTGGCACCATCGAACCACACTTCGAATACTTCGCCGTAATTGGTCAGCAAGTCGCGCAGCTGGGCATAGAAATAATCCAAATATTCCGGTGTCCCGTAATTAGCCTGATGACGGTCCCACGGCGAAAGATAGACTGCAAACTTCAATCCATACTTCTTGCAGGCTTCCGACAATTCACGCACGACATCGCCCTTGCCTTCCTTATAGGGACTATTGGCTATACTGTAATCTGTACCAGCAAAAGGCCACAAACAGAAACCGTCGTGATGCTTGGCCGTCAGAATCACTCCCTTCATTCCAGCAGCCACCAATGTACGGGCCCACTGTTCACAATCAAGACGGGCTGGATTGAACATTTCCGCAGGTGTATCGCCATATCCCCATTCACGGTCGTTAAACGTATTTAGTCCGAAATGAATGAAAGCATAAGTTTCCATCTTCTGCCATTCCACCTGCTTGGCTTCCGGAACAGGTAACAAAGGCGCAGGAGACTCCACATGGATTGACGAACACGAATGCATGCCCAAGGCCAATGCTGAGACCAGGCATAAAGCTGACAGACAGGTATTTTTCTTCATATGTAGATTTGTTTAAATGAGTCATCGGTTTGCATGGTTCAGAGATACACCGTTCGCCGCTCGGCAATGGACAATTTGGACCAGGGAGTGACAGAAGTCCACAATGCCAGGTCGGTAATGTCTACCGGATAGGGTTCCGTACCGTCAAGGTCGGCCTCCAACGCTTTCAACATCACATAATCCATGCCGTGATGATGAGTATCCACCCGAAGGGCTTCCTGCCCCCACCGCTTCCAATAGCTGTGTTCGTAACGGTGGATGTAAGGCTCGTCCGCCTCCCAAGCCTCATCAGGGCTGCATCCCTCGATATAAATCTGCCGACGGTCGCCCTGCCAAATTCCCTTTGTGCCCTGTATTTCGAAATCAAGGCTGCGCGGACGGGGCAAGGTCGTGTCGTGTGTCAACGTGACCAATACTCCCTTTTCGGTTTCCAACTGGGTTACCACCACATCGCCCAACGTAATCTTCACCTCGGAAGGGCCACCCAAATCGCAGATGCGCTGCTGCAGGCCGGCAGGTTTGGAAGCAAAAGAAGTGAGGCACTTGAAACGGTCAGTACGCCCGATACCCGCTATCAGACACAATGGTGCCAAGCCATGCGTGGGATACAGGTCACCATTCTCTTCCTGATAGAAACGGCTCCGCCACACACTTTCCGTTTTGCTCCGGTTGCCCAGCGTACCGTCGTCGTCCAACAGCAGCCGGCGCAAATCGTGACGATAACCGCCACGCATATACACCACTTCCCCCAACGTACCGGCCTGCACCATATTATATATAGCAAGATTCTCCCGCATGAAAAGAGTGTTCTCCAGCGGATAGACCTTATGGCCCGTGCGAGCGGCCAGCTCTATCAGCGGACGATATTCGTCCACATAAAGTCCACCCTTGATTTCCAGCGCCACATCGGCCCCCTGCTCCACGCAACGCATAGCATGCTGCACATGGCATTGCCACGGCGAAGCCACGAATACCAGACGGGGAGTCTGTTCGGCCAGCATGTTCAGATAATCGGTGTCACTACGGTTGTAGCAAACCACATCGGGCATGCCGACATCCTCTACCCCAGGGTCGGCAACGGCCACGACACGGAAACCGGGGATATGGCATATCAGCCGAAGCAACTGCATGCCCCGATAGCCTACACCTATGAATGCTGTCTTTATCATACGCTGTCTTCCTTTCCATCACACCTTCCACTACAGGAAAAGGTGTGTCAAAGATACGAAGTTTTGCAACATAAGCCAAAAGTTTCGTATCTTTGCCCACTGAACTGAAGATTATTCACCAAAAACAATTCATAGAAATGGAAAACAAATACATCACCGTAGCCTACAAATTGTACTCCATCGAAGACGGAGAACGCGAATTTACCGAAGAAGCTACCGTAGAACATCCCTTCCAGTTCATCTCAGGATTGGGACTGACACTGGATGCCTTCGAGGAACAAATCAAAGGCCTGAACGCCGGCGACAAGTTTGACTTTACCATCGCCTGCACTGACGCATACGGAGAATATGATGAAGACCACGTGATTGACCTGCCGAAAGATATTTTCCTGATTGACGGCAAGTTTGACAACGAACATATCAAAGCGGGGGCTATCGTGCCTCTGATGACAGCCGAAGGCCAGCACATCAACGGAAGCGTGGTAGAAGTGAAAGATGATGTGGTAGTAATGGACATGAACCATCCTCTGGCCGGATGCGACCTGAACTTTGTCGGTGAAGTTGTGACCAGCCGCGAAGCCAGCAACGAAGAACTGGCCGAAATGGCTCGCATGATGAGCGGAGGTTGCGGCGGCGGATGCGGCAGCTGTGGTGGCGGATGCGGCGACCACGACTGTGGCGACGATTGCGGATGCGAAGGTGGATGCTGCCACTAAAACAATGAAAAACTAAAAATGAAGAATGAAGAATTTTCGTATATGCCTTGTCTGATAATATAGGAAAATCCTTCATTCTTCATTTTTTAGCTTTAGTTCTTCATCTACTTGCTTGTCATAATGTCCAGCACCAGCTTGTCTGTTTCGTTCATTCCCTGCGACCCTATCTTAGTCAGGTTACGGATACTCTGATCGACATCGGCATCTATGATGCCTTCTACCGAAGTGACACAGCGGTTTTCCATCGCCATAATGGCGGAAAGGACGGCTGTAGACACACCGGTCGTCACCTTTAAGGCACAACTTGGCTTGGCACCATCGCAAATCATTCCTGTCAGATTGGCTATCATGTTCTGTACGGCATAAGTTATCTGCTCATAAGTGCCACCCATCAGCCACGTAATACCACAACTGGACCCCGTAGCGGCCACCACACAACCACACAGCGCAGACAGACGCCCCAGGCTCTCTTTAATATAAATGACTGTCAGGTGGCTCAACATCAGGGCACGAATCAGCTCTTCTTCCGACTTCCCGTTTTCTTCGGCATATACCAACACAGGAAGTGTAGCCGAAATACCTTGGTTTCCACTGCCCGAATTGCTCATAACCGGTATCATGGCGCCAGCCATACGGGCATCACAAGCCCCCGAAGTATAGGAAAGGATATGCGAAAAGACACTGTCGCCCATCACTTTATGCTCGTACGTACCGCGAAGCATCTTACCCAATCCGTGACCATAGTTTCCCTGAAAAGAACGTTCGGCCGCCGCTTTGTTCAGACGGGCGGTTTCCAGAATGAAACGAATCTCATCCAGCGGTGCTGTCATGGCAAAGTCGTACACTTTGCGCAGGTTCAAATCGAGGACGGCCTCTTCTTCCTCCTCTCCGGAAGCGGCCTGCTTGTCGAGCAGCACTTCACCGTTACGGGCCACATACACAAACGAAGTATGCCCGCCCGCAATAATAGCCGTCGCCCTATTCTCTCCGGCTTCACAACGCACTTCAATATACAGTTTCTCCGTAATGTCCGGCTTCAAGGCTATAGAGATGCGCTTCTCGTCAATGAAATGCTTGCCGGCTTCCACCGCCTCGGGTGTACTGTCCTTCAAAACTTCCAACTGATATTCCGATTTTCCAATCAACGCCCCCAGTGCAATGGCAATGGGCAGCCCGATCATTCCTGTTCCGGGAATGCCGACACCCATGGCGTTCTTCAGGATATTGGCACTGAGCCACACGTTAATTTTCTCGGGCTTCACACCCAATGTTTCCGTTGCCTTGGCCACACACAAAGCCACAGCTATCGGTTCCGTACATCCGATGGCCGGAACCACTTCACGTTTCACGAGTGTTATAATCTGTCGTCTTTCTGATTCGTTCATATATACTTGGAAATAAAATTCAAATGTTATACAAAGATACGAATTTTATACAGAAAAGACTTCTTTGCGTGACAAAATGACAATAAAAAAAGTTATTCCTTCAGTCAACATCATAAAAGACCATAAATACATTGCAAACCACTGTGTAAATGATTACCTTTGTGAAACGTTCCAGCAAAAAGGCCAGCCAGACACTGGCTGCTGTTACTGACTTCCACCAAGTATGATAACACAATTGTGAAACCCAACCATTACAAAATGAAATTCAAAGATATAGCAATCTGTTTTCTGCTGATAATCCCCTCAATCACCTCATGTATCCAAGACGAGGCATTGAACACCGAAGCAGACATCGAATCGGTCAGCCTGCCAGGCGATGTTTTGGTACGTTTCGTTGAACTGGATGCCATTACAGACGCGAACAACGGTAAAATCCATCCCATCGTTCTTTATGTCAAAAAAGGGACAGATGTCACCCGCCTTGCACCGGAATTCACCTTAACTCCCGGAGCTACCGTCGTACCCCAAAGCGGAACCGTTCTGGACTTCAGCACTCCACAAAGCTATCTCGTCACTTCGGAAGACGGACAATGGCAACGAAAATACAGCATCGAAGTGACCAGTACCGGATTTACCAGCAATCAATACGATTTCGAACACGTACGACTGGGGGGCAACGGCAAATACCACATCTTTTATGAAACAGATCAATTAGGCATAGAAACCATGACCTGGGCCAGTGCCAATCCTGGTTTTGCACTGACTGACTACACACTTAACCAACCCACCCAGTTCCCCACCTATCAAGCAGATGGAGGACGAGATGGCAGCAAATGTCTGACCTTGGTCACCCGAAAGACAGGCTCATTGGGCAGCAGCGTCAATATGCCGATTGCTTCCGGCAACCTGTTTATCGGTTCGTTCAATCTGGCCAATGCCTTGACCAATGCTTTGAAAGCCACCCAATTCGGTTCTCAATTCGATCGTATCCCAACTTCCCTGCACGGATACTACAAATTCAAGGCAGGAGAAACATTCTATGAGCTGGATACAAGTGCCGAAGACAAGCTGAAGCCCATACCCGACCGCAAAGACATATTCAACATCTATGCCGTCTTCTACGAAAGTACGGAAGACAACCCCGTACTGGACGGAACCAATGTGCTGGCCGAAGATAATGAACAAATCATCTCGGTCGCACAGATTGAAGATGCCCATGAAACGGACGAATGGACAGAGTTTACCCTCCCTTTCCAACTGAGAGAAGGGAAAAGTATAGACGCCAACAAATTGGCGGAAGGCAAATATAACCTTACCATCGTTTTTGCATCCAGCATTCGGGGCGACTACTTTGAAGGCGCACCGGGCAGCACACTTTGCATTGATGAAGTGACACTCAATTATGAAGAATAAAAAAATCGTCAAAGATAGAATTCCTATGAAACATCGCCGTCATATTCTGTGGCTCGCCATGAACCTTATGCTGACAACAACCTGCCATTTGCAGGCACAAGAAGACCGTAACCGTGGCATCATACAATCGGCGCTCTACGGTCTGGAATATGAAATCAAAGCCGGTTTCAACATCGGCGGGACCACCCCTCTGCCACTCCCCCAAGAGATACGTGCACTGAACGGCTATTCGCCCAATGTCAATTTCTCCATCGAAGGAGATATCATCAAATGGCTCGGAAAAGAAAAGGAATGGGGAATCATTCTCGGACTTCGAATGGAGAACAAAGGCATGGAAGCGGAAGCACGTACCAAGAACTACAGTATGGAAATTATCGGCAACGGAGGAGAACGCATGAAAGGCAACTGGACCGGAATGGTAAAGACCAAATACCGTGCTTCCTATTTTACCATTCCCGTATTGGCCGCCTGGAAGGCCAATCCTCGTCTGAGATTCAATCTCGGTCCCTACTTCTCCATCATGACCAACGGAGATTTCTCGGGTTATGTATTCGACGGATATCTGCGTGAAGGAGATCCGACCGGCAATAAAGTGGAGTTTCAAGGTGAAACGACTGCTCCTTATGACTTCTCCAACGACTTGCGCACCTTCCAATGGGGACTGCAAGGAGGAGTCAGCTGGCGCGCCTTCAAACACCTGAACCTCAATGCAGACTTAAGCTGGGGGCTGAACGATATCTTCCAGAAAGATTTCCAGACCATCACCTTTGCCATGTATCCTATTTATCTGAATGTCGGATTCGGCTATTCGTTCTAACACGACGATACAAAAAGAGCTGCCCGTGGGCAGCTCTTTTTATAATTAAACAGCTTATTTCTTAATTAGCTTTTGTTCCAACAAATGTTACGTCGACAGTCTGCTGAAGAGCTGTTGCTTCTACGGCAATGTCGATATCAATATTCTTGCCATTGATTGTACCAGAAACTTCTACCGGACATGAACCAACTAATGACAATGTCAATGTCTGGGCACCTTTAAATGTATAAGTTCCGTTGCTTTCCGTTACCGTACAAGGGTCTACAACAATATCACCCAATGTCATTCCCATAAAAGTAAAGTTCTTCAGTTCAAGTTTCACTGCATTTTCAGTTGTGGACTTAGACAAGGAAATGTTCTGTGCAATATCCTTTGCAAGCTCACTACCATTGACAGAAATACCCAACTTGCCTTCATAAGTGCCAGCCAATTCCGTTTCAATCACTTGCGACATAGTCAGTTCATCGTCGTCACTACAAGCCGTAAAAATTCCCATTGAACAAATCAATGCAAACAAATAAAGCAAACTCTTTTTCATTTTTGGTTTAGTTAATAATTAGACTTAAATTGATAATATTCTATTTTTCATTTCGGCTGCAAAGTAACAGGTTTTAAATGAGCTATACAAGTCCTTTTTACGTCAATAGATGTTCCATTTTTAATATTCACAATTCAGATATAGCGAAACAGAAAATCCAAAAAATGAAAGGCGCACAGAGATTTTAATGCCAAAATTTGCGATATTCAAAACAAATGCTTACTTTTATACAACTGAAACATACCGTTTCAGACAGCGTTAAAGCACAGAAAACTTAGATACAACCCTTTAAAGCATCTGATTATGTTCAACTCATTCGGAAACATCCTGCGCCTGACCAGCTTCGGTGAGTCGCACGGCAAAGGCATCGGCGGTGTTGTCGACGGATTTCCAGCAGGCATCACCATCGACATGGATTTTATTCAGCAAGAACTGGACCGCCGCCGGCCGGGACAATCGGCCCTTACCACTCCCCGCAAAGAGGCAGACAAGGTAGAATTCCTGTCCGGCATCTTCGAAGGCAAGTCGACAGGCTGCCCCATCGGTTTCATCGTATGGAACGAGAACCAACACTCGAGCGACTACGACAACATGAAGAACGTCTACCGACCTTCACACGCCGACTATACGTATAAGACCAAATATGGCATCCGGGACTACCGGGGAGGCGGACGTGCATCGGCACGCGAGACCATCTCGCGCGTAGTGGCCGGCGCACTGGCCAAGCTGGCCCTGCGACAACTGGGCATACGCATCACGGCCTACACCTCGCAAGTGGGTCCCATCCGACTGGAAGAGAACTATACGGCCTACGACCTGGACTTGATAGAAACCAATCCCGTACGCTGTCCCGATCCCGAAAAAGCGAATGAGATGGAGAAACTCATCGCTGAGGTGAAAGCCGAAGGCGACACGATAGGCGGCGTCATCACTTGTGTCATCACAGGATGCCCCGTCGGACTGGGACAACCGGTCTTCGGCAAGCTGCAGGCAGCACTGGCCTCCGGCATGCTGAGCATCAACGCCGCCAAGGCCTTCGAGTACGGCGACGGCTTCAAAGGACTGAAGATGAAGGGGTCGGAACAGAACGACGTGTTCTACAACAATGCCGGACGCATCACCACCCATACCAACCACTCGGGAGGTATACAGGGAGGCATCAGCAACGGACAGGACATCTACTTCCGCGTAGCCTTCAAGCCTGTAGCCACCGTGCTCATGGAACAGCATACGGTGAACATCGACGGAGTGGACACCACGCTGAAAGTCCGCGGACGTCATGACCCGTGTGTGCTGCCGCGTGCCGTACCCATCGTCGAAGCCATGGCGGCACTGACCATCCTGGACTTCTACCTGATAGACAGAACGACACAACTGTAAGTAAGAAAACGTGTTAAAACAAACTTTCACCACAGATTACCCGGATTTCCACAGATTATCTGAACTGAGCGTCTAAGATATTTGTGCCAGCCTGTGCAATGTGTAGTGAAAGATAAAGCACTTTCTGAAAAGAGACAGTGTACACCTTATTAATATAATGTATAACTCTTAACTTTCCACCACCCCTGCCTGCTATGCAAGGCCGGAGGGAGAAACTATCCGAATATGATCAAGACCTACATCTCCGAAAACGAACCCCGCCTGCTGGACGAACTGTTCAGCCTCATCCGCATTCCCAGCATCAGCGCCCAGCCCGAGCACCACGACGACATGCTGGCTTGTGCCGAACGCTGGCGTCAACTGCTGCTCGAAGCCGGTGCCGACGAGGCCATGGTGATGCCCTCGCAGGGCAATCCGATGGTGTTTGCCCAGAAGACGGTAAATCCAGAGGCGAAGACCGTCCTCATCTATGCCCATTACGACGTGATGCCCGCCGAACCGCTGGAACTGTGGAAGAGCGCCCCCTTCGAACCCGAAGTGCGCGACGGATACATCTGGGCCCGCGGTGCCGATGATGACAAAGGGCAGTCGTTCATCCAGGTGAAAGCATTCGAATACCTCGTCCAGAACAACCTTCTGACGCACAACGTGAAGTTCATCTTCGAAGGAGAGGAGGAAATCGGTTCACCCAGTCTGGAGGCTTTCTGCCAGGACCATCGGGAGTTGCTGCAGGCCGACGTCATCCTCGTATCGGACACCAGCATGCTGGGAGCCGACCTGCCCTCGCTGACCACCGGCCTGCGCGGACTGGCCTACTGGGAAATTGAAGTGACGGGGCCCAACCGAGACCTTCACTCGGGTCACTTCGGCGGAGCGGTGGCCAACCCCATCAACGTGCTATGCCAGATGCTGGCCCGCGTGGTGGATGCCGACGGCCGCATCACCGTTCCCGGCTTCTACGACGATGTGGAGGAAGTGCCGCAGGCCGAACGCGACATGATAGCCCACATCCCCTTTGACGAAGAAAAGTATAAAGCCGCCATCGGAGTGAAGGTACTGTTTGGCGAGAAAGGTTACAGCACATTGGAACGCAACAGCTGCCGCCCGTCGTTCGACATCTGCGGCATTTGGGGAGGCTATACGGGCGAAGGTTCGAAGACGGTGCTGCCGTCGAAAGCCCACGCCAAAGTGTCGTGCCGCCTCCTCCCGCACCAAGACCACCACAAGATTTCACAGCTGTTTGCCGACTACATCCAAAGCATCGCCCCCGCTACGGTACAGGTAAAGGTGACGCCCATGCACGGCGGACAGGGCTACGTCTGCCCCATCACCCTCCCCGCCTATAAGGCTGCCGAGAAAGGATTCGAGAAAGCGTTCGGACGGAAGCCGCTGGCCGTACGCCGCGGCGGAAGCATCCCCATCATCTCGACCTTCGAGCAGGTACTGGGCATCAAGACGGTGCTGATGGGATTCGGATTGGAAAGCAACGCCATCCACTCGCCCAACGAGAACATACCGCTCGACATCCTGCGCAAAGGCATCGAAGCGGTGGTAGAATTCCACTTAAATTACGATTAAACAGACAGATCAAGCATCGAACGGCTTACGGAAGGTACAACCATTGCGCCACTCGGAACAACCGTAAGCCGTTTTTCCTTTGATAATGGTACCCTTGCCGCACAAGGGACACGGACGCCCCACCCATTCGTCGGGCTGCACGGCAGGAGCCGGAGCTGTTCCGGCATCGGCAGCCTCGGCCTTCTTCTTGCGGGGAGAACGTTTGCGGGGTTCCTTCTTCGGCTGGTCGGCAGAAAAAGAGGTGCCACGTGCAGCCTTGCCCGCTACGGGAGGTGTCTGTACCGTGATGTGACGGTTGCTGTTGTCCGACAAGACACTGGTCACAATCTCAGCCACCATCTGCTTCAGTTCTTCCAAGAACTGGGCAGCGTTGTAGGTGCGCCGTTCTATCTCGCGCAGCTTCTTTTCCCAGATGCCCGTCAGCTCGGCACTCTTCAACAGTTCCTCGTGAATGGTCTGAATCAGCTCCACCCCGGTGGGAGTGGCTATCAGGTTCTTCTTCTCCTTGCGGATATAGTTACGCTTGAACAAGGTCTCGATAATGGCGGCACGGGTGGAAGGACGGCCGATGCCGTTTTCCTTCAGGGCATCGCGCAGTTCGTCGTTGTCCACCAGCTTCCCGGCGGTTTCCATGGCACGGAGCAGAGTGGCTTCGGTGTAGGGGCGCGGAGGTTGCGTCCATTTCTCCACCAACTCGGGCACGTGGGGACCGCTCTCCCCTTTGACAAAGGCAGGCAGCACCCGGTCTTCATCCCCATTCTCCTTATTCGCCTCGTCAGTACCTCCCTCCTGCGAGGAAGCATTGGCCGTGAACACGACCCGCCAGCCCGGATCGAGTATCTGCCGGCCGGATGTCTTGAACTCCACCCCGTCCGCCTCACCCATGACGGTCGTGGTCGAGAAACGGCAGTCGGGATAGAACACGGCGATGAAGCGGCGGGCTATGAGGTCGAACACCCGCCGTTCCATATCCGACAGATTGACCGGCGGCTGGCCGGTAGGAATGATGGCGTGGTGATCTGTAACCTTCGAATTGTCGAACACTTTCTTCGACTTCGTCAGGGTAGTTCCCTCTATCGGTGCGGTCCAGGTCTCATATCCCCGCAACCCCTTCAGGATAGAGGGGCATTTGGGATAGATGTCATCGCTCAGGAACGTGGTATCTACACGAGGATAAGTCGTGACCTTCTTCTCGTAGAGCGACTGGATGGTCTTCAGCGTGTCGTCGGCCGAGTAGGCAAACTTCTTGTTGCACTCCACCTGCAGGGAGGTCAGGTCGAACAGACGGAGCGGAGCATCCCGGCCCTCCTTCTTCGTCACAGAGGTAACGGTAAACGGCACATCCTTGATGCGTGTCAGCAGCTCCTCGCCCCGCGCACGGTCGGTTATGGGGTCGATACCGCGGTTCTCTTCCTCCTTCTTGGGCTTCTTGCCGGCGACCGAGGCTTCTTTCTGCTTCTCGGCTTCCAGTGCCAGTTCTTCGTCGCTCTTGCGGATGAGGGCCGAGAAAGTCGTGTCGCGGTAGACGGTATTGAGCACCCAATACTGCTTGGGCACAAAGTTCTGTATCTCCAGCTGGCGGTTCACGATGAGGGCCAACGTAGGTGTCTGAACCCGCCCGATGGAAAGCACCTGACGGTTCTGCCCGTACTTCATGGTGTACAGGCGCGTAGCATTCATACCCAGCAGCCAGTCGCCGATGGCACGGCTCAGGCCCGCTTCGTACAGAGGCTGGAAGTCGGCGGCATCCCGCAGGTTGGAGAATCCTTCGCGGATGGCCTCCTCGGTCAGTGAAGAAATCCACAGGCGCTTCACGGGACACTTGGCTCCCGCCTTCTGCATCACCCACCGCTGGATGAGCTCTCCTTCCTGGCCGGCATCACCGCAGTTGATGATCATGTCGGCTTTCTGCATCAGTCCTTCGATGACGTGGAACTGACGCTCATAGGTAGGATTGCTGATGAGCTTGATGCCGAAACGGGGCGGTATCATGGGCAGGCTGCCCAGACTCCACGCCTTCCAGCTCGGGGTATATTCATGCGGTTCCTTCAGGGTACAGAGGTGGCCGAACGTCCACGTCACCTGATACCCGTTCCCTTCGATATATCCGTCTTTCTTCTCCTTCGCTCCCAGCACATCGGCAATGTCGCGTGCCACCGAAGGCTTTTCGGCAATACAAACTATCATTTCCTTCTATTATTTGACAGGCAAAGATAGTGCAAACCGAGAGAAACGCAAAGCGAAAACATCGTTTTCAGCTTTCGTTTCCAAGATGCAGCCTATCTTGCCCACAACTCACCACAGATTACACAGATTGGCACAGATTTATTTTTTCTATCCATGCCAGGCAGATAATCTGTGACAATCTGCGTAATCTGTGGTAAAAAAGCCGGTACACTCCAAGGAAGTGCTTCGTCACCCTCTGACGAAGTGCTTTGTTACCTCCTCACGAAGCACTTCGTTACACCCTAAGAAAGCACTTCATGACACCCTAAGGAAGCACTTCATGAGAGGGTCAGGAAGCACTTCGTCATTTCCGCTCTCCCCCAAAGCAGAATCCGTTAAGAAATTCTTACCTTTGTGCATCATTCAACATCAAACCGTCAAAACAATATGGAAACAATCTCTGAAAAAGAAGCCGGTTATCGCGTAAAGAGCTATGACCAGCCCGTGAAACGCTACTGCCAGACGCTGGACCTGAAAGATAACCCCGAACTGATTGCCGAATACCGCAAACGCCACAGCGAAGAACAGGCCTGGCCCGAAATCATCCAAGGCATCCGCGAGGTTGGCATCCTCGAAATGGAAATCTATATTCTGGGCAACCGCCTGTTCATGATTGTAGAGACGCCGCTCGACTTTGACTGGGATACGGCCATGAAACGCCTGGCCACCCTGCCCCGACAGGAAGAATGGGAAGCCTATATGTCCATCTTCCAGCAGGCCGACGCACATGCCTCTTCCGCAGAGAAGTGGCAGCTGATGGACCGCATGTTCCACCTGTACGAATAACGCCTGTCTGCAAGATTCCTGAACAAAAAAGGCGGAATGCACATGCACTCCGCCTTTTCCATTCATTATCGGATGGAGATTATTCTTCGTCCAACAGGATTTCCAGAATCTGACAAGCAGCCTTGGCAACCGAAGTACCGGGGCCAAAGATAGCAGCTACGCCAGCCTTGTACAGGAAGTCATAGTCTTGCGGAGGAATGACACCACCGGCAATCACTACGATGTCTTCGCGGCCCAGCTTCTTCAACTCGGCAATGATTTGAGGAATCAAAGTCTTGTGTCCGGCAGCCAACGAAGACACGCCCACTACATGCACGTCGTTCTCGACAGCCTCGCGGGCAGCCTCGGCCGGAGTCTGGAACAACGGTCCCATATCTACGTCGAAACCGCAGTCGGCATAACCGGTTGCAACCACCTTGGCACCGCGGTCGTGACCGTCCTGACCCATCTTGGCAATCATGATACGGGGCTGACGGCCTTCCTTCTTGGCAAACTTCTCGCACAGTTCACATGCCTTGGCGAAGTCTGCATCGCTCTTACTTTCTGATGAATACACGCCTGAAATAGTTCTGATTACAGCTTTATAACGTCCTACAACTTTCTCGCAAGCATACGAGATCTCACCCAGAGTAGCGCGAACGCGGGCAGCCTCAACGGCCAGTTCCAGCAAGTTGCCCTTGCCGGTCTTCACACATTCGGTGATGGCATCCAGAGCCTTGTCTACATCGGCCTGGTTGCGTTCTGCCTTCAAGCGCTTCAGGTTCTCCAACTGCTCCTGACGAACAGCGGTATTGTCAATCTCGAGGATATCAATCGGAGCTTCTTTCTCCAGACGATACTTGTTCACGCCGACAATGGTCTGTGCGCCGCTGTCGATACGGGCCTGCGTACGTGCGGCAGCTTCTTCGATACGCATTTTGGGGATACCGGTCTCGATAGCCTTGGCCATACCGCCCAGTTTCTCGATTTCCTGGATGTGCTCCCAAGCCTTGTGGGCAATTTCGTTGGTCAGCGACTCTACATAGTAGGAACCGCCCCACGGGTCCACATTCTTGCAGATGTTGGTTTCTTCCTGAATATAGATCTGCGTATTACGGGCGATACGGGCAGAGAAGTCGGTCGGCAGGGCGATGGCCTCGTCGAGGGCGTTGGTGTGCAGAGACTGCGTATGACCCAGTGCGGCAGCCATGGCCTCGATACAGGTACGGCCCACGTTGTTGAACGGATCCTGTTCGGTCAGCGACCAGCCGGACGTCTGCGAGTGTGTACGCAGTGCCAGTGACTTCGGATTCTTCGGGTTGAACTGCTTTACAATCTTTGCCCACAGCATACGTGCGGCACGCATTTTGGCAATTTCCATGAAGTGGTTGGTTCCGATGGCCCAGAAGAAGGACAGACGCGGTGCGAAAGCGTCGATGTCCAATCCGGCACCCACACCGGCACGGAGGTATTCCAGACCGTCGGCCAGGGTATAAGCCAATTCAATGTCTGCCGTTGCACCGGCTTCCTGCATGTGGTAACCGGAGATGGAGATGGAATTGAACTTGGGCATGTTCTTGGAAGTATATTCGAAGATATCGGAAATAATCTTCATGGAGAATGCTGGCGGGTAGATATAAGTGTTGCGCACCATGAATTCCTTCAGGATATCGTTCTGGATGGTACCGGCCATTTCTTCCAGCTTGGCGCCCTGCTCCAGTCCGGCGTTGATGTAGAAGGCCATGACAGGAAGAACGGCACCGTTCATGGTCATGGACACAGACATCTTGTTCAAGGGAATGCCGTCGAAGAGCACTTTCATGTTCTCCAGCGAGCAGATGGATACACCGGCCTTGCCGACATCACCTACGACACGTTCGTTGTCGGGGTCATAACCACGGTGAGTAGCCAAGTCGAAAGCTACGGACAAACCTTTCTGACCGGAAGCCAGGTTACGACGGTAGAAAGCGTTGGACTCTTCGGCTGTGGAGAAACCGGCATACTGACGGATCGTCCACGGACGGAAGGTGTACATCATGGAATACGGGCCACGCAGGTAAGGAGGAATACCGGCTGCATAGTCGAGGTGTTCCATTCCTTCCAGGTCCTCTTTGGTATAAACAGGCTTCACATTGATATGTTCCGGCGTTTTCCAGTTGGCCTGGATGCCGTTAGCCTTCTGCCATTCAGCCCCGTTGACAGGCTTGAAGTTGGCATATATATCTACGTTCTTAAAATCTTTTCTCATCTTACTTCAAAAGTTTAGCATTGTATTCTTTCAGGGTTTCCAGCACGTTGACACGGACATGGATGAAATTCTCGATACCGGCGGCTTTCAGCTCGTCCATGCAGGCAGGAGCTCCGGCCACGATAAACATGGCACGGCCGTTCAGTGCCTTGAAGGCGGGGATAGCGTATTCGGCATATTCATCATCGCTCGAGCAGAGCACTACGATATCGGCCTTGGCAGCCATGGCTGCATCGATACCTTCCTCTACACTCGAGAAGCCCAGGTTGTCCACCACTTCGTATCCGGCGCAAGCCAGGAAGTTGCAGGAGAACTGTGCACGGGCCTGACGCATGGCCAGATTACCGATAGTCAGCATAAATGCTTTCGGACGCTTGCCGGAAGCCTCGGTCTGCAGTCGCAGAGCTTCGAATTCGCTGGCTGCACGGTCGAAGTTCAGAGTCGGAACATCCTTCTCACACGCATCGTGGTGTCCGCCGCCACAGCAGCAAACGGCTTCCAACGGACGCTTGTCACCGGCCAGTTCCGTGAAGTTGGGATACTGGTTGGTACCCAGCAGAATCTCCTTACGCTTGGCCACAGCCTCGTGACGGGCCTTGTTGCTGGCATTCACGGCTTCCTGTACCTTGCCGGCCTTCACAGCGGCATAGAAACCGCCTTCGTCCTCAACGGCCAGGAACAAATCCCAAGCCTGCTTGGCGATGGATACCGTCAGGTTCTCGATGTAATAGGAACCGGCAGCCGGATCGATTACCTTGTCGAAGTGAGACTCTTCCTTCAGCAGCAACTGCTGGTTGCGTGCCAGGCGTTCGGAGAAGTCGTTCGGAGTCTCGTATGCCTTGTCGAACGGAACCACCGTCATGGAGTCGACACCGGCCAGAGCGGCACTCATGGCTTCGGTCTGCGTACGGAGCAGGTTCACATACGAGTCGAAGATGGTCAGGTTGAAAGAGGATGTTTCAGCATGAACCTTCATCTGGGCGGCACATTTGCAGTCGCCTTCAGCCAGATAAGAGTTCACGATGTCGGCCCACAGCATACGGCCGGCGCGGAACTTGGCGATTTCCAGGAAGTAATTGGAACTGATACCGAAATTGAACTTGATTTTCTTGGCAACCGTCGCAGCCGGAACGCCGGCTTCGGTCAGCTGATTCATATATTCGTTACCCCAAGCCAATGCATATCCCAGTTCCTGGTAGATATAGGCACCGGCATTGTTCAAAGTAAGTGCATTCACATTGATGACGCGATATTCGGGCAGAGCAGCCGTAGCGGCGATCAGCGCCTTTGCCGTATCTACCAGGCTACCTTTCTCCTTGCCCTTGGCCACCATCTTGTTCAGATAGTCGAAGTTGATGGAGCCTTGCAGCTTGTTCAGGTCGTAGCCCTTCTTCTGGAAGTATTCCACCAACAGATTGGCAAGTTCCACTACATGTCCCTGGCAAGTGGAGAAATTCAGTTCCACACACTCGGCACAGATACCGTCAAGCAGAGTCTCCAGATAAGCAGCATTCAGTTCCTTGGCCTTCACGTGGAACGACAGAGAATCGATGCCCTTGTTCAGGATATCCAAAGCCTTGGCATTGGCTTCCTTCACGTCGTCCACCCGAATTTCCTGGCGAACCAGCCACTCGTTGTTGTCCTTCTTGTTACCTCTCAGATAAGGGAATTCGCCGGGAAGTGCGTCAGTCGTCTTCAGTCCTTCCAGATCTTCCTTACGGTAGAAAGGTTTCACTTTGAATCCTTCGTTTGTTCTCCAAACGAGTTTCTTCTCAAAATCAGCGCCTTTCAGGTCGGCTGTTATTTTCTCCATCCACTGTTCGGTGGTTACGGGAGAAAAGTCCGAGAAGAGTTTTTCTTTACTGTCTGCCATAGTTTATTTAAAAATTAATATGATGAATACAATTCATTTTGTCGTCAATAGACATGCAAATATAGTCAAATCAAATGAAAGACCATGTTTTTTAGCGAAATTTCGCACGTCACGTTGACCAAGTGTCAACTCGACATGCCAAAATGGAAAAACCAAGAAAAAACTTTGGCGATAATTGCATTATTAAGTAATTTTGCAGCTTGTATTTTATATTAATAGATGTAAGAATAAAAATACTATGAATTGGTTAGAAAGCTTGTTGTGGGATCCGGCATCGGTAGCCCACATCGTCTGCCTGTATGCCTTTGTGATATCACTGGGCGTATTATTGGGCAAGATCAAGTTCTTCGGAGTGTCCCTGGGAGTCACGTTCGTGCTCTTCACCGGCATTCTGATGGGACATTTCGGATTTACAGGAGAAATCCATATCCTGCATTTCCTGCGCGAATTCGGCCTTATCCTGTTTGTATTCTGCATAGGTCTGCAGGTGGGTCCTTCTTTCTTTTCGTCCTTCAAGAAGGGTGGCATGACACTGAATCTGCTGGCGGTAGGAATCGTCCTGCTGAACATCGTGGTGACACTGGCCATCTATTTCCTGGCCAACGGACGCGTAGAGTTGCCAATGATGATCGGTATCCTGTACGGTGCAGTGACGAACACTCCCGGTCTGGGTGCCGCACAAGAGGCACTGAACCAGCTGAACTACACGGGTGAGCCCATTGCCCTGGGTTATGCCTGCGCCTATCCGCTCGGTGTAGTGGGCATCATTGGTTCCATCATCGCCATCCGTTACATCTTTCGCATCTCCTTCGCCAAAGAAGAAGAACAGATCAAGACACAGGATGCCGACACCAAGCACAAGCCGCACAACATGCATCTGGAAGTACGCAACGAATCCATCAACGGGAAGACCTTGATGCAAGTGAAGGATTTTCTGGGACGTCCGTTTGTCTGCTCCCGTATGCGCCACGAAGGGCATGTCAGCATTCCCAATCATGAAACGGTATTCCACACAGGCGACCAGTTGTTCATCGTCTGCTCGGAAGAGGATGCCGAAGCCATTACGGCCTTTATCGGCAAGGAAATCCAGGTGGACTGGGAAAAGCAAGACATGCCGATGGTTTCCAGACGTATTCTGGTCACCAAATCGGAAGTCAACGGCAAGAAGCTGGGCAGCATGCACTTCCGCAGCATGTATGGTGTAAACGTGACCCGCGTCAACCGTTCGGGTATGGACCTGTTTGCCGACCCCAACCTGATTCTCCAGGTGGGCGACCGCGTCATGGTCGTAGGACAACAGGATGCGGTAGAACGCGTGGCAGGTGTATTGGGCAACCAACTGAAACGACTCGATACTCCCAATATCGTGACCATCTTTGTGGGTATCTTCCTCGGCATCGTTTTAGGAAGCCTTCCCATCGCTTTCCCGGGCATGCCTACACCGGTCAAGCTGGGTCTGGCCGGCGGTCCGCTCGTAGTAGCCATCCTCATCGGCCGTTTCGGACACAAACTGAAACTGGTGACATATACCACCATGAGCGCCAATCTGATGCTGCGTGAAATCGGCATCGTCCTCTTCCTGGCCAGTGTGGGCATCGAAGCGGGCGAACATTTCGTACAGACCGTGGTTCATGGCGACGGCCTGCTGTACGTGGGATACGGCTTCCTCATCACCGTCATTCCCCTGCTGATTATCGGCATTGTGGCACGCCTGTACTACAAAGTCAACTATTTCACCCTGATGGGTCTGATTGCCGGTAGTACCACCGACCCACCCGCATTGGCTTATGCCAACCAGGTATCGGGCAACGACGCACCTTCCGTTGGCTACTCTACCGTCTACCCGTTGTCCATGTTCCTGCGCATCATTGCCGGTCAAATGATTCTGCTGGCCATGCTATAGCCGGGAAACGACATCCCTATAAACATATCAGGCGCGGGTTAGAGGAAAATTTCCTGTAACCCGCGCCTGATTGTATTTATTCCGCCTCCGGGGTGTCGACGTCTCGTCAGCGGACGGTAATCTCCAGATTCAGTTTCTTGCGGACAAACTCTTCGACATAGTCTACCGTACCGGCAATGCCCAGCACCGACGAATCGACGCAGAGATGATACGTAGCTGCCGCTCCCCACGTCTTATTGCTGTAATAGTTGTAATATTCCGAACGTTTCTTGTCGGCTTTTGCCATCATTTCCTCCGCCTCCTCTTCCGAGAAACCATGAATGCGGCACAGGCGGGCTGCCCGATCTTCGGGCGTGGAAGAAATGAATATATTGGCACAACGCGGATGGTCGCGCAAGATATAGTCGGCACAACGCCCCACAAAAAGGCAGGACTTCTCGTGCGCCAGCCGACGGATCACATCGCTCTGCACCTTGAACAAGGAGTCGTTGCTCAAACAGTTGTTGGTAGGAATGGTACCGTCGCCAATAAACGGGAAACGCATGCCGAACAAACCGCCCATAATGCCCTGTGACGGACGTTCGTCAGCTTTCTCAAAGAACTCCCGACACAAGCCGCTTTCTTCGGAAGCCAGCTGTATCAGCTCTTTGTCATAAAAGGAAATGTTCAGCCGCTGGGCCAGACGTTCACCGATTTCACGTCCGCCACTACCCAACTGACGGCCGATATTCACTACAAAATGCTCCATAAACCTTTATTCTTAATTCATGTTTGTCGCAGGCAAATATAAAAAATCTTGCGTAAAAGAACGAATGCAAAAGAAAAAATGTTTCTCCCCAATTACAACCATCAATCAGACACAGGTTCTTGGGAAGCCTTGTGGAACTTCCTAAACTGCATCATCAGCATCAGTGCCGCAACCAGGCTGGCCAGCAAATCGGAAACCGGCATACTGCCCCATACACCCAGCTCCCCGAAGAAATGAGGCAGAATGAGCAAGCAGGGCAATAAAATCAACAACTGACGCGAAAGCGACAGAAAGATGGCCTTTCCAGCCATGCCGATGCTCTGAAAGAAATTGGCCGTCACCATCTGGAAACCTATAATCGGGAAAAACAGGATGATGATACGCAAGCCACGGGCAGAAATATCTATCAGCTCAGTATCGGAAGTAAAGATACTCACAACCAGCCTGGGAAATGCCATTCCTATGGCAAACCCCACCGTAGTGACAACAGTAGCATAAACAATGGTCATCTTCAAGACCTTGGTTACACGGGAATACTGCTGTGCACCATAATTATATCCGGCAATGGGCTGCATGCCCTGGTTCAACCCCATCACAATCATGACCACAATATACACCAAGCGGTTCACAATTCCAAAGGCTCCGATGGCCAAATCCCCTCCATAACGTTTCAACCCTTGGTTAATCAGAATAACAATGAAACAGGCGGCTATATTCATCAGGAACGGTGACATACCGATTGCCAAGGAATCGAATACAATCTTCCGCTTCAGCCGGAAGATACCCCGATGGAAATGCAACAGCTCGTCACGGTTGCTGAACAGCTTCAACTGCCAGACCAAGGCTATAATCTGGGCCAATATCGTGGCAATGGCGGCACCCCGTATGCCCCACCCGAATCCATAAATGAACACCGGGTCGAGAATGGTGTTGATAATTACCGTAGCCACCGTCGCATACATGGCTTTCTGGGGATGACCGGCCGAACGCAAGACAGAATTCAACCCCAAATAGAGATGGGTGACGGCATTGCCTATAAGGATAATCTCCATGTAGTCGCGTGCATAAGGTACGGTCGCATCGCTTCCCCCAAAGAAATAGAGAATCGGATCAAGAAAAGGCATTACGACCAACGTAAAGGCCACACCCAGCAGGATGTTCAACACCAGTACATTGCCCAACACACGTTGGGCCGTATCATAATCCTTCTGTCCCAGCTTGACCGACACCAGAGTAGCAGCTCCGACGCCGACCAACGAACCGAAAGCCGCCGCCAGGTTCATCAACGGGAAGGTCAACGCCAGACCGGAGATAGCCAGCGGCCCCACACCGTGACCGATAAAGATGCTGTCGACCATATTATACAGAGACGAGGCCGTCATCGCAATAATTGCGGGTACGGCATACTGCATCAGGAGCTTTCCAATGTTTTCTGTGCCCAACGCTGTGGGAGTCTTCAATCCTGCCATATCTTCCAACGAATTGTTTTTACGACTGCAAAGGTAGATAATTTCAGGCAGAACCGACACATCTTTTCACACCTCTTAAAACAAGTTGAAAGATATTCTCCGACCTCTCCATTATTCTGAACAAACCCATGGAAATCCATATAGAATTGTCCTCTCTTTTCATAAGATAAGTCGCAACTCGGAATCGACAGCTGAAAACTATGTTTTCGCTTTGAGCTTCTCTCGGTTTGCACTATCTTTGCGCATCGATTGCACACCCACATACACATGCTTATGGACGAACGAACCATCAAAGAACAACATGAAGGCATCATCCACCTGCTGGAGGACCGACGGCTGAAAGAAGCACAAACCCAACTGGCCGCCCTGCTGGAAACATGCGCCGACTGGTCCCTGCGCAACAGGCTGGAACAAGCGCAGACATCGTACCACTACATGCTCCAATACATGAAGCAAGGCACAGACGACCCTCAGCGCCACAAGCTTTATCTCCAACTGCTGGCCGAAACATGGACCATCGCCGACCAGGCCCAACTGGTCCTACTGGATGATATCGCTACCTCCGGCTTCTATCAGTATCTTCACCACAAAAGCCGCCAGACAGGTAACCGACTGGAAGAATGGCGGCATGCTCTGGAAACTTTTCAGGACGACGTAGCCGTATGCCGCCTGATGGCCGACAGCAACGACAACCTGTCCCAACTGCTGAAACGTCACGAAGACACCAACCGGAACCTGTTCCAAGCCGTGTGGGGAAACAGCGAATGGAGTGCGGAAGAAAACGCCCAGGCCCAAGCGTTCCTGAACTCAGAGCTCCTGCGATCCATTGACCTGGGGCTACTCGTGAGCGCCGTCACCATGAGCCTACAAGCCTGCTTTGACATCCGCAAATGCCTGTGGCTGCTCGATGCCTGTGGACATGCGGAAGCCATCGTCGCACAACGGGCTCTGACCGGACTCCTGCTGACCCTGAACACATATCCCGAACGCAGCCAGCTCTACCCCGAACTGGCGGTACGCCTGAGCCTGCTCGACGAAAACGGGCAACTGGGCAAGGACTTGAACCGCATCGGCCTGCAACTGCTGCAAAGCCAGGAAACGGAAAAAATAGACAAAAAGATGCGGGAAGAAATCATTCCTGAAATGATCAAGAATGTCAGCAAAATCAAAGGCATGAAGCTGGGGCTGGAAGAAACGGCCGACGAGAACGACCGTAATCCAGACTGGGAACAGGCCTTCGAGAAATCGGGACTTGGAGACAAGATTCGTGAAATGAACGAGCTACAGATGGAAGGAGCCGACATCTACATGAGCACCTTTGCCCAACTGAAGTCGGGTCCGTTCTTCGGGCAGCTGCACAACTGGTTCTATCCGTTCGACCAGCTTCACTCCAGTGTAGCCAACCTGTTCGGTCCTTCTACATCAGGCGACAACGTTGTGCTGAACATGGTTTTGCAATCGGGCTTCTTCTGCAACAGCGACAAGTATTCGCTCTGCTTCACCATGGCTCAGCTGCCGCAGTCGCAGCGCAACCTCATGCTGCACCAGCTCACACCGCAGGAACTGAACGACATGATGGACAACGAGCAGGCCAAGACGCTGAAACAATATTCCGAACGTCCCGAAGTCATCAGTAACCAGTACATCCACGACCTGTACCGTTTCTTCAAGCTCTGCTACCGGCGCCGCGAGTTCCGCGATCCCTTCCAGACTCCTTTTACCTTCCATCGCATCCCCCTTCTGAAAGGCATCTTGGACAAGCCGGAGCTGCTGAAGTCCGTTGCCGACTTCCATTTCCGCAAAGAGCATTATCCCGAAGCGCTCGACCTCTATCAGCGGTTGGAAACGACCTATGAAACCGATGCCGACCTCCTCCAAAAGTCCGGATACTGCCTGCAAAAGGAAAGAAGATATGCCGAAGCCGTACAGGCGTACAGGAAAGCCGACATTCTGAAACCCGACCATGTGTGGACCATCCGCCACCTGGCCACATGCTACCGGCAGATGCACGACTTCGGCTCAGCACTGGAATATTACCGGAAAGCCGAAAACATACAGCCCGAAAACGCCAACATCCTGTTCTTTGCCGGAAGCTGCCACGCCGAACTGGAGGAATACAAGGAAGCCCTGCAATATTTCTTCAAGATGGATTTCCTGGACAGCCACTCCCTCAAGGCATGGAGAGGGATAGCCTGGTGCTCCTTTATGAGCAGGAAGTATGGACAAGCCGAAAAATATTACCAGAAATTGCTACAGGACGAACAGGCGCTACCGACCGACTGGCTCAACGCCGGACACGTAGCTTGGGCGCAAGGACAACTGGAGACAGCTGCCACACGCTACGGGAAAGCCATCACGCTTTGCGGCAGCAAGACTCAATTTCTGGAACTGTTCGACAAGGACCGCGACATCCTCGTACAACATGGCATCCGCGAAGAAGACATACCGCTGATGCTGGATATCGCAGGTTGAACACTCCCTCCAACACAAAAAGAAACAGGCCGGAAACCACGATTGGGTTTCCGACCTGCCGCTTCAGACAAATTACTTAACGGACAATAGAGGTCACTTGATTTCCTCACCCTTGTCGGTGAAAAGAACAGCCGATTCAGTGCCGTCTTCCGACTCCAGCGTCAGCTTATAAATCCACGTTCCCGACTCTTCATCCTGACGTACAGCAGCGCCTTTCAACGTCTGGTTAGGATAAGCCTTGGCTATTGCATCAGCTACTGCTTGAGGAACTTCCTCCAACTTGATGGTAACAAAATCGTCCATTACCTGAACGGTTTTCACTTCCTGGATATTGACTGTCGCTGCAAATGCTGCAGTTCCCAAACTCATTGCCATCACTGCTACAAAAAACAATTTCTTCATAACCTTAAAATTTAAATAGTTAAAACTCTAATTGAATAGAATAGTTGATCAAGCTATCTGCCTAACTAAGGGCAAACCGAATGCCAAAAACAATCCGAACCCATAAGAGCCTATCAAGCAAGAATTTAAGAAATCTACTTCGGCAAAAGCCTGATGACAATGGGGAATTATGCCACAAAAACTGCGGAAAAGCTCCTGCAAAAGTCACGTAAAATCTACAGCAGTATATATAAAATTAAACTCTAGAAAGACTATGCAACCTTCATCCGTGCCAATATCCTTGGAAAGAAGAAAGCGAAAATCGTGGTACAGCAGATGGCAGCCACGGCATCAGAGATTCCTTCAGCAGCAAAGACGCCCATCACACCCATCCACCGAGGCAGCAACAGGGCCAGCGGAACCAGCAGAATGACCTTGCGGAGCAGGGCGATGAAGATGGACACCTTGGCCTGCCCCAAAGCGACAAACATGTTCTGGCAGGCACGTTGCAGGCCGAAGATGGTCATACCGGCCAAAAAGACCGGCATCGTGTGTCCAACGGTCTCCGTCAGACGTACGTCGTCTGTAAAGATGGCCGATACCACAGAAGGAAAGAGTATCATCAGCAATACCAGCAGAAAATTGAAAAGGAACATCACCGTCACCACTATCTTGAAGCACTCCTTCACCCGCTCACGGTTACCATGACCGTAATTGTAACTGGCTACGGGAACAAACCCTTGAGCAAAGCCCGTCAGCGGCACGCTGACACAGAGCATGGCTGCCTGCATCACCGCCAGCGCACTGACGTAGATGTCGCCGTAGCGTTCCAGACTGCCGTTCAGTACAAAGCCCACCAGACTTTCGGTGCTGGCCATGATGAAGGGCGAAAGGCCCAAAGCCAACGTAGCCCCCACGATGCGACGGTCCAGCCGCAGATACTTGCGCTCGAGCTGCAACGAGGCCCGTCGGGAAGTGAGGAACACCAGTACCCACACGGCACTGCACGCCTGCGACAGGATGGTGGCCAACGCCGCCCCTTTCACCCCCATACCGAAGGTGAAGATAAAAAGAGGGTCGAGCACAATGTTGAGCACCGCCCCGATGATGACCGAACACATGGCCACGCCTGGACGCCCCTGGCAGTTGATGAACGTATTGAGTCCCACGGCCACCTCGACAAAGAGCGTACCCAGCAGGTAGACGGAAAGACAGTCTACCGCATGGGGCAGCGTATGGGACGAAGCGCCGATGGAAGTCAGGATAGGTTTCATGAACAGATAGGAAACAGCCGAAGTGACTACCGCAAAGAGCACCAGCAGCACAAAGCCGTTGCCCAGTATCTTCCCCGCCCGCTCGCGGTGTCCCTGCCCCAGGGCGATGGCAGCCAGTGGAGCGCCGCCCCCAGCCACAATGGCCGAAAAAGCTGAAATGAGGATGATGACCGAACTCGTCACGCCCACCCCTGCCAGCGCATCGGTACCGATGCCGGGGATGTGGCCGATATAGACACGGTCGACCAAGGTATAGAGCAGGTTGACCAACTGGGCCGCCACCGCCGGAAGAGCCATGCGGAAGACCAGCGGCAACATGCGGTCGGTACCCAGACGTTCTTCGTACTGTGTATTTGGCATCACTCTACAGACTTCAGTTCACGATACAACCGCTGCACGGGCAGGCCCATGATGTTGAAATAGCTGCCCGAAATATACTCCACGCCGACGAAGCCGATCCACTCCTGTACGCCGTAGGCCCCAGCCTTGTCCATCGGCCGGTAATGATCCACGTACCAAGCGATTTCTTCTTCCGTCAGCTGTGCGAAGCGCACCTCAGTCTGGGCCGCGAAGCTGCGCTGCCACTTCGTGGTAGTGATACATACGCCGGTAAACACCTCGTGCGTGTGGCCCGACAGGTCGCGGAGCATCTGCAAGGCATCTTCACGGTCACGGGGCTTCCCCAGCACCCTGCCGTCCAGCCACACGATGGTGTCGGCCGTTATCATCAACTCGTCGGCCTGCATCAGATCACGATAGGCGGCCGCCTTCTCGCGGGAGATGTACAGGGGAATGTCGCCGCCCTGAAGCGTATCGGGATAGGATTCGTCGACATCGGGCAGGGTGCGCACCTCGTAGTCGATGCCCAAGCCCGAAAGCAGTTCCTTGCGGCGGGGCGAATTGCTCGCCAGTATCACTTTGTATTTCTTCAGATTGTCCAGCATAAGTAATAAATATAGGAGTTAAGGAAGTTAGTGAAGTGAAAGAAGCCGTAGGCTGACGCCTCGGCTTCCTATTCCATTTTACCAGCCGAAAGCCTTCTCGTCGGCCAGCCAGAGGCCCTGTACTTTGAGCACCTGCTCCACCACGTCACGCCCCACGCCATAACCGCCATCGGCATACGAGATGTAGCGGGCCACGGCCTTCACCTCAGGCACGGCGTCATGTGGACAGCAGGGCAGGCCGCAGGTGCGCATCACCTCGAGGTCGGGGATGTCGTCGCCCACGTAAAGGATTTCCTCGTCGCACAGGCCGTAGCGGTCGCGGAAGTCGCAGTAATCGTGTATCTTGACGGAAGAACCCAGGTAGATGTTCTCCTCCTTCAGCCCCAGCGACAGGAAACGGCGGCGCACCGCCTCGGTCCGTCCGCCGGTAATGATGCCGAGCAGCACGCCCATCTTGGCTGCCAGATGGAGCGAATAGCCGTCCTTGATGTTGACGGTACGCATGGGCTCGCCTTCAGGGCTCATGGGAATGACGTTTGCACTGAGCACGCCGTCCACATCGAACAGCAAAGCCCGTATCTTCTTTAAATCATAATTGATGGTACTCACGATGGTTTGATTCGTTTAATAGGGTTTCACAAAAAGTTTCATCGGTTGAAACCATTGGTTTCATTGCTTGAAACCGATAGTTTCATTGAATGAAACCAATGGTTTCTTTAAATGAAACTATGCCAACCGATGGATATCGTCACTGAGCAGGCGGTAGAGCTGCTGCATTTCGGGCTCGTCGGCCAGAATGTCGAGGTGCTTGTCCATGACGCCCATGTCGTAGCGGACGGCCGGACCCGTCTGTGCCAAGCGAGGCGACAGTTCGTGTACCTTGCGCGCCGTCTCGTCGATAAGGGGCAGCAGGACGTCGAAGGGCAGGTCGTGCTTCTGCAACAGCCGTTCGGCCAGAGCATACATGTGGTTGGTGAAATTGCAGGTAAAGACAGCCGCCAGATGCAGGTTGCGCCGTTGTTCGGAAGTAGCTTCCAACACCTTGTGCGACAACGCCGAGGCTATCTGCTTGAGGAAACGCACGTCTTCCTCCGTACGGCCTTCCACGAAAATGGGTATCTCGCGGAAATCCACCAGCCGCCGCTTGCTGAAGGTCTGCAAGGGATAGAACACGCCGTAGCGCTCTGCATGCCCCTGCCAGATGTCCATCGGGATGCTTCCGGCCGTATGCACCCAAAGGGCCTTCTCCCTGCCTGCCGTCAGCTGAGGCAAAAGCTCCGTCAGTGCATCGTCCTTGACCGACACCACGTAGAGTTGTGCATCGGTCGACACGCCTGACAGACTGGTCGTGTAGTCGGCCTCCACGGCCTGGGCCAGCGTACGGGCCGACTCCTCCGTGCGGCTGTATATCTGTACCACCCTAAATCCCTTCCGATAGAGCGCAACAGCCAGGTTGGTGGCCAGGTTACCCGCTCCGATGAAAACGACGGGTGTATCTTCTATGCTTCTTTTCATTGTCTTTGTGTTATCGGGTTGCAATAAAATAGAGAATGATGCCTATGACCAGCAAGGCCAGCGGCAACAGATAGGCCGACATGGTACCCAGCAGAGCCGTGATCAAGCCAAAATTCAGTACCAGCCAGAGACCGGCCAGCACCAGCCCTACCGACTTGTCGTGCTTTACGAACAGGAAGATGACGGCCGTATAAAGCAGGAAGTTGTCCTTCTGCATGACCCACGGCAGCCCCAGCGCCGCAAAGTGTACCAGCTTGTCCAGCAGGTAAAGTATGCCGAAGACCATCAGCGTGATACCGGTGGCCTTGTACGTATCCTTGTTGTTATTCGCCTTCGCCGCACTCACCGCCGTTTCCTCCGTATCTGTTCAGATGAATTTTCTCCCATTGCAGGTGCTCTTCGTTGAAAGGCTTGCGCTCCATGCCCTTATGGCCGATGGCAATGATGCTGAGCACCTGAAGCTGCAGGGGGATGTCCAGCACCTCGTGCACATATTCGTCCGACGAAACGCCGGGCGAGGCAAACCGCTCGCGCACCTGCACCCAGCAACTTCCCAGCCCCAGGTCTTCGGCCTGCAACTGAAGGTAGATGGAAGCGATGGAGGCATCCTCAATCCATACATCGCTCGCCATGGGATCGGCCATGACCACCACTGCTAGCGCCGCATCGGCAATGAACTGCGAAGCCTGCTCCTTGCAGCAAGACAACTTCCGAAGCACCTCCTTGTCGTCTACCACCACGAACTGCCAGGAGTTGCTACGCTTCGACGTAGGTGCCATCAGGGCCGCCTTCATCAGCGCCACCACTTCTTCCTGCGTCAGTTCCTCGTCCGTAAACTTGCGCATGCTGCGGCGGTTCTTTATCAAATCACTGAAACTTTCCATGTCTGATTCTTATTGTTAGATGAGAAGAAGATAGGACCTTCTCCCCCGATTAAACTTGATAAACGTTGCAAAGATACGAGAATATTTTCTAAATTTGCCGATGATGCCTTTGAAACTGACGACATATCATGCGGGAAGTGACATCCCTCCCCTGCCGGGAAACGACACCTTCCACTCGACGACCCTGTTCCGCATCTACGAAGCGACGCCGGGCTACAGGCCTCTGCTCATCGTGGCCAGTCTCGACGGACAGCCTGTAGCCCGCCTCTTGGCCGTCGTCAGGCGCAGTGTCCGCCTGTTTCCTCCCAGCATCATCCACCGATGTGAAATCTTCGGAAACGGAGAATACCTGACGGACGGCATCGACCCCGAAGCCGTCTTCAGTGACATGCTCCAGCGGCTCACGGAAGAGGCACTCCGCGACTGTTTCCTCATCGAGTTCCGCAATCTGCCCGACGCCCGCTTCGGTTACCGTTCGTTCCGCTCTTGCGGATACTTTCCCATCAACTGGCTCCGCGTCCGCAACTCCTTGCACGACACTGACCGCACCGAGGCACGCTTCAGCCCCTCACGCATCCGGCAAGTTAGGAAAGGACTGAAAAACGGTGCCGAAGTGCGGGAAGCCCAAACCGTCGACGAGGTCAAGGCATTTGCCCACATGCTCCACCACATCTATTCCTGGAAGATACGCCGCCACTTCCCCAGCCGGGAATTCTTCGAACAGCTGGCCCTGCAGGCCACAGCCCCACAACGGCGAAGCCGCATCTTCATCGTCACCTACAAAGGCAGAATCATAGGCGGCAGCGCCTGTATCTACTCGGGCAGCAATGCCTATCTATGGTTCTCGGGCGGCATGCGCAAGACCTATGCTCTGCAATACCCGGGCATACTGGCCGTATGGAAAGCCCTGGACGACGCCCGCCGCAGGGGCTACCGCCACTTGGAGTTTCTGGACGTGGGACTTCCGTTCCGCCCCCATAGCTACCGCGAATTTGTACTCCGCTTCGGCGGAAAACAAATCAGCACCCGGCGTTGGTTCCGCTTCCGCTGGAAGTGGCTCAACCGGGTGCTGACCTGGATTTACGAATAACCGTCAATCTACTTCACTTTGAATACCACCGAAGAATAGGCGCCCAACTTCACCAGCGTCTTCCCCTCTTCGACAGCCTGCTCCGCATGGCCCGACACGGCCACGGCTTTTTCCACTTCGTCGGTCAGCGGAAACTCCACTTCCACTCCTCCAAAGTTATGGAATACAAGCATCTTTTCTTCGCCCTTCGTCATGTACCACGCTGCCAACGACTGGTAGGACTTGTTCGTTTCATTGTAGACAGCATGTCGGCTCATGGTTCCTTCGGCCAAAGCCGGATAGGTGTTGCGCAGGCGTGTAAAGGTGAGGTAGGTGTTCAGCAACGAGCTTTCGTCCTCCTGCTGCTCGGCTACGGACTTCACCGACGAAGCCACGCCAGCATCCACCTTGCCGGTATAGGCAGTGGTATAGCTGTCGCCCCACAACATCGGGCCGCGCACATATTCGTCGCCCTTTTCCTTGGTGCCATACAACCCCAACTCTTCACCATAATATATATAAGGCGAACCGGCCGCCGTCAGCAATACCGCAGCCGCCAGCCTGCACTTGTCGGCCGACTTGCCCAACTTGGACGCCGTACGGTCTTCATCGTGGTTGGACAGCTTCGTCGCTTCGATATAGTCACTGCGATAGGATGCATATTCCTGCTGGTAGCCCATAATATCCTTGGCGAAGTAGCAGCCGGTAGCATTGTTGATGGCCCACTCCAGCCGGTACCAGAACGAGAAATCGAACAAGGCAGGAAGACCGGCATAATAAGGCGCTACCTCGTTGTGTTCCGAAAGCACCTCACCCACCATATAGAAATTATCCGTCTTTCCCGTTAGCTTGTAATACGCATTCATATCGTTATAGAACGTATTCAGGAAACGGGGATTTTCATCGGACGTAGCATTGTGGTAGATGTGTTTCACGGCATCCAGACGCAATCCGTCCACGCCTTTGTCCACCCAACCTTTGGCAGCATCGGTCATGGCAAGATACGTCGGATTGGCAGACACGGCATCCACCTTACCATAATTCAAATCAGCAAACCAATCTGTACAGAAGTGCGAATGATAGTACCAAAGGTTCATTGATTCAAACAGGATATCGGCAGCTGTCTTGTTGTCCAACGCAAACGGTTCGCCCAGCTTCACTTTGGCAGACTTGGACGACGCACCGTATTTCGTACCGCCGTCCCAAGTCGTATTGCTGGTACGTATCAGGAACCCCCAGGACGAAGCAAAGTCTACCGTCAGGTCGTAGATTCCGTTTCCACGGTCATAGAATTTCTTGCAGACCTCATTACCATAATACAGATACTTGGCACCGGCGGTACTTGTATCGGGATTATCGTCATCCGGCGTCTCTGCCTGGGTTACCGTCACCGTGGGACGAGCCGCATCCGACCAGTCGAGCACAAACTTGTAACACCCCGTCATTTCGTCATCAGCCGAAGTCGTTGAAAACCATTCGCCCGCATTGTATCCGCCTGCCCCTTCCGTAGCAATCATGGGAATCCTACCAGCCGCAATATCAGCTGCCGGATCCTGTGAGAAGACATAATAGTCCCGATATTCACTCTCGGGCGATGCCTTGGCACTGACAAACCACGGATGGTCCTTACCGGTATGGTTCATCACATAGTCCAGATAGACCTTGATGTTCCGCTGATGCGCTTCCGCCACCAGGCGTTCAAAGTCGGCCATCGTTCCATATTGAGGATTGACCGCTGTATAGTCCGTCACGTCATATCCATGATACGACATGGCCGGGTGAATGGGCGAAAGCCAAATAGCCCCTACTCCCATCTGCTGCAGATAATCCAGCTTGGCCGCAATGCCATTGAAGTCACCACAGCCGTCGCCGTCACTGTCGGCAAAGGAGTAAACCAAGAGCTGGTACGAAATATCCGCCCGCTTCTGGTTGTCCCAAGTGTCGGGAGCAGCGGTGATGGAGGACCATTCGGTAGGAGTAGGAGTAGGTTCAGGGTCAGATGAAGGGTCGGTAGGTTCATTATCAGAACAAGAAACAATACCTAATGGCAGCAAATTCATTAAAAGGAGAAAAAATATCCTATTGCTAAAGCTCAACAAATAATGCATAACAATCTACTTCACTGGATTATTTAAATAAATAACATTCTCTAAAACAAAATAGAAAATCCACCGGACAAAGATATATCTTCAAGAAGAACAAATATTCTTGTAAAATATTCTTTCTCCAGTGGATTCTACCAAATGATGGAAAAAGCTATGATATAACCAATTAATTTTTAGTCAGACTGCAATAAATATTATCTGAAGTACTGCGAGTCATATATACTGTAATAGTATAGTTTCCAGCTTCTTCTACTACAATATCAGATCCATTCTGAGTCAGATTATTGATATCACCACCTAAATTGATAGCCCAATCATTATTAGCCCGGAACTTGAACTTTCCAGCAATCAGGTCGGTAGTCACCGTCCATGTAGCATCTGCTGCATTATAGGTCAACGGTGTATCAGTATCCCATCCTCCAGAGGTTGCATCACCGATAATTCCCCAATTAGTGGCAGTTACCGTAAGTTCTCCAGTCGCTACATTGGCTGCAATATAATAAAATGCAGGAGTGGCTACATTAAAGTTCGTTCCTTCACCAAGAGTTATTTCAGGACTGAAGACAGAGAAATCATTATAATTATATTCACCATCTGCCCAACTTGCGTCACGACTCTTATTGAACTTAAAGTCACCATCCAGATAACTAAAGCCCGTATACAATCCATCGAAATTGAGAGAACGCAATGCCGGAGCATTAGAAGTATTCCATCCTTGATGATTACCAGGCAAATAAATGAATTCTGTGAAATCAACGGATAATGTCACCTTTAACTCTATAGACGTTGTAGCTTTCATAACAGATTCTCCCGCAGAAATAAAGGCACTCAACGAACTCGAGATGGTACGTTCGACAGGAGCCTGACCAAACAATGAAACCACCGCATCCGTCAATTCTGAAACGTTTGCCTTACCTTCCAAACTTACAGGCAAATTATAAGTCCCCTCCAACAGTAATTCATAGGAAGAAACCACATCAGATTCTCCCATGGTTACAGACGGTGTAAACAATACAATAGAATCAGCAGTGACATCCGCCATATTTATAGGATCAACAGCCACGGCAGACAAAGAAACGTTTCTGCCTTCTTCCTGTTCAAAACCTTGTGGCGCAGCCCAATCTGTATAATCACCCTTACATCCCACAAAAGTAAGGACCAAGAGGAACAAACAATATAAAGCTTTCTTTTTCATAATACTAAAAAAATTATATTTTCCGAGTGGAGGGATGTGCCATCAACTTCGGCACATCCCACCATCTCACATCAATCTAAGGAATAAAAGTAATAGAAGCCATTAATATCATTGAAAATAACATTATACCGGCCGGCTGGAATGGAGATATTGGCACCACCATTGGATCCGATACCATACGGGAAACTTGTTCCTCCCCAGTTAACACCCCAACCGTCAGCACTACCACCTTCGCCAGGACCTACTTTGAATTTAGCGGTTGTATCTCCAGAAGTTGCATCCAATTCATACTTCCAAACATGATTGTTCATGCCTTCCACGATATTTACCGGAGACATTGCAACATCAGTCCATCCGTTAAAATCACCTTGCATCATGATATGATAAACGTCTGGAGCCTCCACCGCCTCAATTGTCAATACATCTGTAGCTGTATTCAACTTGATTGAATAATAGCCACTTGTTGCCACCTGCAAGTTCGAAGAACCACCATCATTCTTCACAGGACTGTCAATACCTGCAGCAGAAGAATTACCCCATTGATTATCCCAGCTGCCCGGGGTCTTGATCAATTTAAAGCCTTTGCCTGCCAGGAAGTAACCGGTAAAGATAATTTCTCCCTGACCGGTAGTTGCATTATATTCATATCCGTCCACGATAGACATCGGTATCAATGATACGCCAATATTTCCGGGACCATCATTTCCCCACGTACCGTCACCGATGCAATCGCCAACCAGATACCAAATCTCTGGCTCAGCATTCACAACAGGCATATAATAGGGGAACACAGACAACGCAATGGAGTTCGAATAACACTGGTAACCAGAAGTCAATGTGGCTCTTAAACGAATGTAAATCTTCACTGCTTCTTTGGGGACAGTTTCTTCATCATATCCACCCAGCTGCATAATCGCCCGATCAATCTGCGAAGTTTCTACGCCGAATTCACAAGTGGACGAATTTCCGTTCAGCTCGACATAAGTAGCCTCCGTCTCTTCCGTCGCGTCATTCCATTTATCGGTCATTGATACCTGTGCATAATAAGTGACAGCTGCAGTATAACCATAATCAGGTTGTTTATAAGTCAATTGTATATACGAGGATTTCTCCAGATCATATACATTACCACTCAATGCAGGTGTATTCAATTCAAATGTATCAGGCTGCTGGACAATGGGATTGGAATCATTATCGTCTTCACAGGCTGTGAACAGACTCAAGCCTATCCCCAGAAACAATCCAGCCAATATATTAAACTTTTTCATACTTTATTCATTTTAATAAATTAATAACCAGGATTTTGGGTCAGGTTGCTATTATTGGTCAAATCATTTTCAGGAATAGCAAAAATATTCATATAGCTGCCAAACTGGGCACCATCATAAGTACCACCCATCCATTCCCATTTATAGGAAGCCTGTCCACCGAAACGGCCGAAACGAATAAGATCCATACGACGACGTCCCTCAAACCAGAATTCTTTTGACCATTCGTCCAAAATATTGTCCAATGTATAAACATTCTGAGTAGCCGCATTTGCACGTCTGCGCAAATCATTAATCTTTTCTGAAGCATCTGTATTGGCACCGTTCAAGCGAGTAGAGGCCTCGGCATAAGTAAGATAGGCTTCTGCAATACGGAACAATGGCAAATCGGTATTCACATAATCAATGACTTGATTGGGCTGACCGTCCGAACGTACATTTCTAAACTTCACACAACCATAACCGGCAGCTTGTTCGCTTTCGTCTTCAATAGACGGGGTAAATCCTTCACCGTAGAACAAAGCACGGTCATCGTTAGCAGCAGCAGTCATTGCAGCTACAGAGTTGGCAGCCGGTGCTGCACTGGTTGGGAAGAACTTATCCAGCAACTGCTGACGTACTCTTGTACACCGGTTCCAACTGTTATTCGTTCCGGAAGGAACATTGACACTCATGTCCGAACTATAGGCAGCAAGTATCAGGAAGTTCATTCCACCATAGCTTTTAGTGGTTACACCATCAAACAAAACTGGGAAAATCATCTCATAACGAGCTTCTGTCTCATTGTTATCAGCCAGGAACAACATCTGATACGGAGAGTAAACTTCACCTGTCGAAGGATTGGTGGCTCCCACTGTACACAGATGATAATAACCATTGTTGATTACCTTGTCTGCATAATCCATGGCATCCTTCCAGCGTGCGGTACCTGTGTATACTTCCGCATTCAAATAAAGTCTGGACAACAGATTCCATACAGCAACTTTATCAACACGTCCATAAGTATTCTGTCCAGGCTCAGCCATAGCATTTACACAATCCAACAATTCAGTTTCGACAAAATCAAAGAATTGTGAACGGGTATAGCATTCGGCCAAATCCGAGCTAACGGTTGTCATAAATGCTGCATTGGCATACATATCCATTACATAATAATATTGCAAAGCGCGAATAAAGCGTACCTCGGCCCGTCTCATGGTTGTTTCAGGCGTACCATCCTCCGGAACTTGCTCCAAATAAAAGTTACACAATGTAATCGTAAAGTATAAACGATAGTAGAAACCTACCGAGAACACATTGCTCGCACCATAAGAATTATGAAGCAAATCGGGTACACCGGCATCCGTTGCCCAAACCCAGTGGGCTTCGTCTGTTGTAAATTCATTCAGATACCAGGACATACGATAGAAATCGGACTGACCTTCATCAATGTCTGCCACGTCACCGCTTCCGGCAGGACCAGTCTGACCAGTCAAAGCAAAACTGGCATATACTTTATTGAATAAAGCATCATTGTCTGCCTCCATTGTTTGTTGCGGATTAATTGGAGTGACATCCAAATCACCGACACACGATGTATTTCCCATCATCAGTGCCAGACTTGCCGCAAAGATAAATGCTTTTATTTTATTGAATTTCATATTCCACAAGTTTTAAATTATTAGAAATTAAGACTAACGCCTAAAATACCCATAAAAGGACGAGGATAAATGTTGCTGTCATATCCACCGTTGACTTCAGGCTCCAAGCCTTTATACTTAGTCACAGTAAATACATTCTGAGCGGTAAAATAGATTCGTCCACCCAAAGCAAGCGCTCCTATCTTATCGAAGGAATAACCCAATGTTATGTTGTCACATTTCAGGTACGAAGCGTTCTGGATAAAGTAGTCAGACAAAGCGTCGGTTGAAGAAACTTGTTGCCAATTCTTCGGTCTTGCCATATCCAATACATTGTGCCATGTAGATCCGGAATAAGTACTGGAAGAAGACAGATTGGAATTGCTACATTCAACAGCATTGTAATTGTAATTACCCAAACTAGCACGCAAAGAGAAACTTAAATCCCAATTCTTATAAATCAACTTGGAGGTGAGTCCCATCAATACATCGGGATCTGCTTTCTTATAGAAATAACGGTCATCGCCATTGATTACACCATTACCATCACGATCGACAAATTCGCCTTCAATGGGCTGGCCATTCTCATCGTAAACCTGCTGATAAGTGTAATAAGCAGTAGACGGCTGGCCTACTGTCCAACCCTTAATACCATCCGAGCTTCCTGCACCTACGGCACTGCCACCGTATTGTACAACATAGTCATCGCCCTGACTGGCTACCAGTTCATCGATTTCATTGGAGTTCCAGGTTACATTATACCCAAGTTCCCAACTCCAGTCCTTCATCTGGATTGCACGCCATGTCAATGCCAGTTCCACACCTTGATTATGCAAGGAACCGATGTTGCTTGTCAGCTTATTGGAGAAATTTGAACCTGCGGCAATAAACACGGTATTGATCAAGTCCGTTGTTTTACGATAATAATAATCGATATTGGCCGTCAAACGGTTATTCCAGAAGCCCAAGTCAATACCGGCATTATAGGTTGTTGTTTTTTCCCAGGTCAGATCCGAATTATATGCATCGGGACGATAGGTTATTCCATTGCCGACAATCGGATAATAGGCGCCTTGAGAGTTAGGAGTATAAGATGCGAAATATGTATAATCGCCAATACCTTCCTGCTGTCCGGTAATACCATAGCCCAAACGAAGTTTCATGTCAGACAGTACATCTACATCTTTCAAGAATGCTTCTTCCTTCAAACGCCAGGCCAAAGCAACTGACGGGAATATACCCCAACGATTATCCGGGGAGAAACGTGAAGAACCGTCACCACGCAAAGTTGCCGTCAACAGATACTTGTCTTTATAAGAATAGTTCAAACGTCCAAAGAAAGAAACCAGATAGTTTTCAGTCTTATACAATGTATTCTCCGATGGATTATACTGTTGACCCGGGAATTCTTCGTGAGAGTCTTGATAGTATCCACAATAGAAATAATCAGTTTCTTTATGGAAGTGCTGCCATTCGTAACCAGCCATGATATCGAAATGGTGGTCTTCCGTAAAATCTTTCGTATATTGCGCATAGGCGTTCAATGAAAGATTATAAGTATCCATCGTATTCCAACCATAGTTGCCATAATAATAGTTGCCCGTATTATAGAAATAGGGAGAATAGCTTTGATTGGTTTCTCCCGAAGACAGATTCATACCACCATTGACATGCAGACGCAAATCTTCCAATCCATGTACCTTGTAGTCCAACTCCGCATTACCCATCAATACCTTGGACTTACCCGTATTGGTATGCAGATTCAAGATGGCCACAGGATTACCGACCGCCAGGTTGTTCACGCCATATTGCCAGACAGGATCATAATCTGAAGCATACGGCCACTGCCAGTATCCTCCATAATTCTTCTGACCGACTTCCGTATTGTCATACACGGGCTTTGTCGGGTCCATCGAAGCGGCAGCACCGATAGCGCCTTCATCTGCATAATCGGTATTCGAATACATTCCCTTGGCATTCAGGTTGACATTCAAGTGATTGTCAAAGAATGAGGGAGCGATGTTAAAGCTTGCCGTATAACGCTCAAAATTGGAGGTTTTCAAGATACCCTTCTGATTGGTATAGCCGAAAGACACGCGGTAGGGCATGTTTTTCAAGCCTCCAGAGACCGTGATGTTATGGTCCGTGCTGATAGCCGTACGATAGATTTCATCCTGCCAATCGGTATTGGCGAACAAGTGATTGCCGTTTGCATCATAATATCCCAAAGATTGATATTCGGCACTGTTCAAAAAATCTTCGTCCGAATAGCCGAACAAGTTCTGAACATAGTCCATATAAGCAGGTCCGTCCAGAACGTCTACCGTATTCTTTACTTTACTAAACGATACATTTCCATTGTAGGCAACTTTGGGTTTTGAACCTTTGGAGCCCTTCTTTGTCGTAATCAAAATGACACCGTTTGATGCTCGGGAACCATAGATAGCGGTTGCGGAAGCATCCTTCAACACTGTAAAGCTTTCAATATCATTCGGATTTACCATGGAAAGCGGATTGGACAAGCCTTGAACGCCATAACTGTCCATAGCCAATCCGTCGATTACAATTAACGGATCGTTCGAAGCATTCAATGAAGAACCGCCACGAATACGGATGGTAGCTCCGCCACCCGGCTGACCACCGTTAGTCTGGACATTTACACCGGCAATCTTGCCCTGCATCATATCCTGGGCATTGGTAACCAGACCTCTGTTCATCTCGTCAGGCTTGATGGCCGTCACACTACCGGTCAAGTCGTTCTTCTTGGCCACACCATAACCGATGACCACCACCTCGCTCAACAACTCGGCATCGTCCTGCAACGTGACGACTACCGAAGGGGCAGCGGCCACCTCAGCCGTCTTGTAACCGATGAAGGAGACTTGCAACGTGGCTCCCTCAGGAACCGTCAGTGTAAAGTTACCGTTCAGGTCGGTAATCGTACCGTTCGACGTATTACCTTTTTCCACTACATTCGCGCCTATCACTTCGAGCCCCGTGGCGTCCTTTACGAAACCTTTCACGGTGACCGTCTGTGCATAAGCGCCTACACACAAGAACATCCCTAAAAAAAGGGTAAGAATCATTTGGTAGATTCTAAGATTAACTTGCTTCATGCACTTAAAAATTAAAGTTAACAATAAAATTATCTCTTCTAAATCATTGGACGTCGTCAGACGCCGACATACTCAGTGCGCATGGCGCACCGCAACAAAAGTATAAGTTTAGCGTTTATCTTGGTTCAACGAAAGAAGAAAAGATGTCGATGAAACCATGCAAACGATTGCATCATGATGTGCATAGCCGACATACCATGAAAAAAAATCGGGTATCCCTACACAACGTAGGCATACCCGACTTAACTTCAAAATCCTATAAAAATCCGGAAAACCGATCTGACTGAGGGCTTCTCCGCCGGGGCTTTCCGACGAAGCACTGCATGGCACTCTGACGAAGTGCTTTCTGAAGGTGTGACGAAGTGCTTTGTCAGGGTGTCATGCAGTGCTTCGTCAGGAGGTAAGGAAGTGCTTCGTCAGAGGGTCAGAAAGCACTTCGTCAGCGCGTCACGTTCAACGTGAGCTTGGCAGACTTCAAACCTTTGGCCTTTGCCTCAAACACCAGCTGGCCGGATTCGGTACCCGTCTGCACGATGGCCGTCAGCTGGCCACTGAAGGCGTGCATGCGCGGCAGGTGGAAAAGGTCCAGGCAGGTGGCATCACCATTGGCGGCCGCACGATAGGTACCCGCTCCCTTGACGGAGAAAGTTACCAGACGGTTGTCGGCCGGGCAGAGGTTACCCTCCTTGTCCACCACGCGAACAGTGATGTAAGCCAGGTCCTTGCCGTCGGCCGTGAGCTGCATGCGGTCGGCCACCACTTCCAGGTGATGGGGCTTGCCGGCCGTGCGCACAATCTTCTCTTCGGCGGGGCGGCCGTCCTTGTCGTAAGCCACAACTTTCAGTTCACCGGCTTCGTAGGGCACATCCATCCACATCAGGCGGTAGCGGCGTTGCAACCACAAAGCATCTTTTTCCTTCAACGAAAGCGCTGTTTTCGCATCCAGTTTACGCTGCTTTCCGTAGCTCTTCCCATTGACGAAGAGTTCAGCTTCGGGGTAGCTGGTATAGACAAAGACGGGGGTGTTCTCCCCTTCCCTGCCGGGCCAGGTCCAGTGGGGTAATACATGGAGGGTGTTGTCGCGCTTGTTCCAGAGGCTGCGATAAAGGTAGTAACGGTCCTTGGGCAAACTGGCCAGGCCGATGATGCCGAACACGGAGCTATGACTGGGCCATGCGTCGGTGTCGTAGGGCGAAGGTTCGCCCAGATAATCGAAGCCTGTCCAGACGAACTGGCCGAGTGTCCAGTTGTAATCGTCGGCCAAAGCAAAGTCCTCATCGGGCACATTCGACCACGAGCAGGCCTCCAGGTCGTAACCCGAACACTGATGGTCGTCATACATGGCCTGCTTCTTCAACTCGACAGGGAACTTATAGACGCCACGTGAGCTGACGGTGGAAGCCGTCTCTGAACCCAGCACCAGGTTTTGCGGCAACTGGCCGTAAGCCTCCACATAGCGATGCGTGCGGTAGTTGAAGCCAGGCACATCGAGCATGGCGGCAAAGCCATTGCCCAAGACGCAGGATACCTGATCCATGCCGCAGGTGACGGGGCGTGTGGGGTCTTCGCGATGGCAGATGTCTTGCAGGAACGAGGCCACCTTGTAGCCTTCAGGGCTGCACTGGGTAGGCACTTCGTTGCCAATGCTCCACATCACCACGCTGGGGTTGTTGCGATACTGGCGGAGCATGTTCACCATGTCCTTCTCTGCCCACTCGTTGAAGAAGCGGTGGTAACCGTTCTCACACTTGGCGATATCCCATTCGTCGAAAGGCTCGAGCATCATCATGAAGCCCATCTCATCGCAGAGCTGTACCAGCTCAGGCGCAGGCATGTTGTGGGCGGTGCGGATAGCGTCGCAGCCCATATCCTTGAGCAACGTCAGCTGGCGGCGAAGGGCGGCCACATTGATGGCGGCACCCAGCGGGCCGAGGTCGTGATGATTACATACTCCCTGAAACTTGCGATGCTTGCCGTTGAGGAAGAAGCCCTTGTCGGCCACAAGTTCGATGCTTCGGATACCGAAGCGGGTGACGTATTCGTCCACCTGACGTCCGTCCACGTATATCTTCGAAGAGGCTTTATATAAATAAGGTGTCTCGGGACTCCACAACATGGGCTTGTCCACGAGGAAGTTCTGCTCGAAGGGCTTGCCGTGGTTGATTTTCATTGTATTGTCCTTCACGGCCACCACCTGTCCCTCGGGCGAAAGGATTTCGGTAACGATGCGCACATCCTGCCGGCCGGCACCCTCGACGGTGGTCTTCAGGCAGACGGAGGCATAGTCGGCGGCTACGTGAGGCGTGGTGAGCTGGGTACCCCATACGGGCACATGCACCGCCTCCGTGGCCACGATACGCACGTTTCTGTACAAGCCCGCACCCGGATACCAGCGGGAAGACTGGGGGCGGTTCTCCAACCGTACGGCCAATACGTTCGGCTGACCATCTTTATATATATAAGGTGTAACGTCGCAATGGAAGGAATTGTAGCCGCAGGGCCAGAAGCAGGCTTCCTGCCCGTTGACGTAAACACGGGCCTCGCTCATGGCGCCGTCGAAGACGAGCGACACCTGCTTGCCCGCAGGAGCGTCGAACGTGGTACGATACCACCCCACTCCCACGTAGGGTAAGCCGCCCGTGCGGCCTGTCTTCACCGAAGCGGCCGTCTCGAGGTTCTGCGTCACGGCCACATTCTGCAGGTCGTTGCTACGGTCGAAGGGACCGTAGATGGCCCAGTCGTGGGGTACGGTGACCGTCTCCCACTTCGTGTCGTCAAACTCCGGCTTCATGGCTTCGGCCACGTCACCCTTCGTAAATCTCCAGTTCTTCTCCAACAACGTTTCCGTGCGTTGTTGGGCGGCCACCATCCAGGCCAACAACAAGCAACACAAGGTTGCCAACATTCTTCGATTCATAGGCTTGTCAGTCTTTAAAGGCATCCATAATAACAGTAGGGCGGCCGTCTGCGGTAAAGGCACCCAGGCGGTATTGGCTTGGCTTGCACTCGGGCTCCCAGTAGAACACGCCCTTGCACTTGCCATCGGTATTCTCGCGGCATTCCTTGATGATGCGTGTCAGCTGTTCCCTGCCCTGCTGAAGAATGGCGTCGCTGGCCAGGTTGCCCTTGTCGTCGGCACACTCCATGCCCGTCTCCACCACCATCACGTCGCAACCGTAGCGGGCACTGACGGCCTTGATGTTGGCAATGCAGTCGGTAATTACCTTATTGGGGTCGGTATATTGATTGCCGTCGGCATCCTTATTATCCCAGTTGATGCACCAGTAGGGATAGAGCGACATGCCGATCATGTCCCATTTGCCGCCGTTCTTCTTCAGTTCGTCGAAGAACCAGGTATAAAGGCTCTTGTCGAAGCCGTTGTCCAGATGGACGATGGCGACAGCCTGCGGGAAAACGCTCTTCACGGCATCATAGCCCGCATTGATGAAAGCGGCCAGATTAGCCCAGTTTTCCTTAAAGCTCACCTTACGGTTACCGTCATAGTCGATGGTGCTTTCGCCGCTCCACGAGGCACCGCTGAGCGAGGCATCTTCGTCCCACAACATGCCCGGGCGTATCTCGTTGCCCACCTGCACCCACTTGGGTGTCACGCCTTCGGCCTTCAAGGCCTGCAGGGCTTCGACGGTGTGGTTCCTGACGGCTTCCTTCAGCTGGCCGAGGTTCATGCCCTTCCAGGCCGCGGGCTTCACCTGCTTGCTGGGGTCGGCCCAGAAGTCGCTGTAGTGGAAGTCCACCATCACGTCCATGCCCAAGTTCTTGGCCCGCACGGCCTTCACTACCATATCTTCCACGTCGCACCATCCGCCGTACTTCGAAGGATCGACCCACACGCGCAGGCGGATGGCATTGAGGCCGCATTCCTTCATCAGGGCGGTGCACTCGCGCTCCTGCCCGGCCGCATTGTAGAACTTATGTCCCTGGCTCTCCATCTGGGTCACCCAGCTGATGTCCGCACCTTTGGCAAAATCCACCGTTTCCGATGCATCGCCCTTCTCTTCTCCCTCTTCCTTGGGAGTACTGCTACAGGAAGAAAACAGGAGGCAAGCTCCCAACACAAAACTGAAAAAACCGATGTGTTTCATGACTATTTTCTCTTTTAATTAAGGGTTATCGCCTTCAAAGATAAAGAATGTAAACGTCACATACAAGCCCGCACGCCTTTTTTCCATCTGAAAAAGTAAAAATCCATCCCACATCGAAGGGAATGCCATCCCATGCAATCGTTTGCAAAAACAGATAATCCGATAAGTTTCAATATCTAAAACAAATTCAGTCAATTAGCCTATTTTTGCAACAAAAATGTGACGGCCAGCATCCCTTTCCATTTGGCGGACAAGAATTATTGTCTACCTTTGGACGGAAAATAACGGTATTTATGAACAAACCTCAAATCACCATCAAAGACATCGCACGCGCGCTGAACGTATCTCCCTCGACCGTGTCGCGGGCACTGAAGGACAACCCGGACATCAGCCAGGAAACACGCGACCTGATACACGCCTATGCCCGCGAGCACAACTACAAGCCCAACGTACAGGCAGTGAACCTGCGGGCCGGACGAACCAATACCATCGGCGTCATCGTCCCCCAGATGGTGCACCACTTCTTCTCGTGCGTACTGAGCGGCATCGAGCAGGCAGCCTCCGAAGCCGGCTACAACATCCTCGTGGCCCAAAGCAACGAGTCCTACGAACAAGAGGTGAAGATTGTCCATTCGTTTCTGGCCGCACGCGTGTGCGGCGTCATCGCTTCGCTGGCCAAAGGGACATCACACTACGAACACTACCAGGAATTGCTGGACAACAACATACCCATCGTCTTCTACGACCGCATCTGCACCGGCATCAAGACCGAGCGGGTGGTGGTGGACGACTATGCCGGCTCGTTTGCCGCGGTGGAATACATGATACAGACGGGGTGCAAGCGCATCTGCTTCTACGGCTCGTCGCCCCACCTCGAAATCACCAAGAACCGCCGCAACGGCTATCTGGACGCCATGAAGAAGTACCACATGCCCGTAGACAAGGGCATGATGCTCCTTTGTGACACGCGCGAACAAGCCATCGCCCTCACGCCCGACCTGCTGGAGAGTGCCAATCGCCCCGACGGCTTCTTTGCCATCAACGACGAGACGGCGGCCGGCATCCTCTATGCGTGCAAGCTGGTGGGCGTCAAGGTGCCCGACGAGGTTTCCATCTGCGGATTCACCAACGGTGTCATCGCCCAGAACACCGACCCCAAGCTGACCACCGTCGAGCAGCATGGCGAGGAGGTGGGAAAGAGTGCCTTCAATATCCTCTGCGAGAAGCTGGAGGGCGAGGAGAAAAGCCCGAACAAAATCGTGCGTACCAACCTGGTGGTGCGGGGCACAACCAAATGAGAAACGTAAGAAATGAAATAACATAAAGAAAGACCATGAAAGTAAAACCTGACTTGAGTTTCTGGAAGCTGTGGAACATCAGCTTCGGCTTTTTCGGCGTACAGATAGCCTACGCCCTTCAGAGCGCCAACATCAGCCGCATCTTTGCCACGCTGGGCGCCGACCCGCATACCCTGAGCTACTTCTGGATTCTGCCTCCGCTGGCGGGCATCATCGTCCAACCCATTGTAGGAGCGGCCAGCGACCGCACCTGGACACGCTTCGGGCGCCGCATCCCCTACCTGTTCATCGGCTCGCTCATCGCCGTGCTGGTGATGTGCCTCCTGCCCAACGCGGGCAGCTTCGGCATGAGTGTGGGCACTGCCATGATATTCGGCCTCTTTGCCCTGATGTTCCTCGACACGTCCATCAACATGGCCATGCAGCCGTTCAAGATGATGGTGGGCGACATGGTGAACGAGAAGCAGAAAGGCCTGGCCTACTCCATTCAGAGCTTCCTGTGCAATGCCGGAAGCCTCGTGGGATATCTGTTCCCCTTCTTCTTCGCATGGATAGGCATCCGCAACACGGCTCCGCAGGGCGTCATCCCCGACTCCGTCATCTATTCCTTCTACATCGGTGCGGCCATCCTCATCGCGTGCGTCATCTACACCAGTGTCAAGGTCAAGGAGATGCCTCCCAAGGAGTATGCCGAATACCACGGCATCAGCGAGGAGCAGGAGAAGGAGAAGACCAACATGCTGAAGCTGCTCGTCAAGGCGCCCAAGACCTTCTGGACGGTGGGACTGGTGCAGTTCTTCTGCTGGTTTGCCTTCATGTTCATGTGGACCTACACCAACGGCAGCATCGCCGCCAACGTGTTCGGCGCCCCCACGACAGAGACGGTCGTGGACGGCATCAGCAAAGTAGTGCTCGACACCACCAGCCTGCAATACCAGGAAGCGGCCAACTGGGTGGGTGTGCTCTTTGCCGTGCAGGCCATCGGTTCCGTCCTGTGGGCCATCTGCATCCCCCTGTTTAAGAACCGCCGGCTGGTCTACTCGCTCAGCCTCGTGCTGGGTGGCATCGGGTTCATCTCCACCTACTTCATCCACGACCCCTACACCCTGTTCTTCTCGTTCGTGCTCATCGGTTGCGCCTGGGCAGCCATGCTGGCCCTGCCGTTCACCATCCTCACCAACTCGCTGAACGGTAGCCACATGGGTACCTACCTGGGCCTGTTCAACGGCACCATCTGCATCCCGCAGATTGTAGCGGCCGCCCTGGGCGGAAGCATCCTGGCCCTGTTCACCCCCGAAGGCTGCCTGCCGCCCGAAATCAACATGCTTGTCACCGCCGGCGTCATGCTGCTGGTAGGAGCCGTCTGCGTGTATATTATCAAGGAAGGACGATCGGAATAAGAAAAAAATGTCTATCTTTACGGCGTAACCCTTATACAAAGACTATCGCCATGAGAAGATATCTGAAGACCGACGAGTGGAATATCATTGAAGACGAGTTTCATGCCGACGACCTCCGCATGTCCGAAAGCATATTCAGCCTGGGCAACGGACGCTTCGGCCAGCGGGGCAACTTCGAGGAGCCCTATAGCAGCGACAGCTACCCGGGTTCGTTCGTGGCAGGCATCCCCTTCCTCGACAAGACCCGTGTAGCGTGGTGGAAGAACGGTTTCCCCCGCTTCTACACCCGCATCCCCAATGCCGCCAACTGGAGCAGCATCCACCTGCGCCTCATCGACGAGGAGCTGGATCTGGCGCTATGGGACGTGAACAGCTTCAACCGCCGGCTCGACATGTACGACGGCATCTCCTACCGCGATGTCAAGGCCACTTCTCCGCGCGGCAACAGCCTGCAGGTGCATGTCGAGCATCTGGTCAACATGGCCCACCCCGACCTCTGCCTCATCCGCTATAGCGTCACCTCGCTCAACTATACCGGCCGCCTGTCGCTGCTCCCCCTGCTCGAGGCCAACCTGAACGACCACGCCGAATATACGGAAGAAAAGATATGGAATGTGATTGATTCGGGCGTCAGCCAGGATTGCGCCTACCTGTGGACACAAACCCGACGGGAAGACTCGCAAGTCTGTTTCGCCCTGTCCTATCACTTCTACAAGAACAACAAGGAAGCCGTCCACAACCCCATCCGCATCGAGAAGGGCAAGGTGACCGGCTTCAGCTTGGGAGCCGACGTCAAGCCGGGCGACACGGTGACGCTGGTGAAGTATGTCGTCGTGGCCTCTTCCCTCTACTACGAGAGGCCCCACCTGGTAGAGACCTCCATCCGCATGGCCCGACAGGCCAAGGCCGACGGATGGGATGCCCTGACGGAAGACCACCGGCAGGCCTGGCACGCCATCTGGGAAGAAGCCGACGTCACCATCGAGGGCGACCCCGAAGCCCAGCAGGGCATCCGCTACAACATCTTCCAGCTCTACCAGACCTATCGCGGCGACGACCCCCGCCTGAACATCGCCCCCAAAGGCTTCACGGGCGAGAAGTATGGCGGCAACACCTATTGGAATACCGAGTTGTGCTGTGTGCCCTTCTTCCTGTTTTCCACCCCGCGAAGCATTGCGAAGAACCTGCTGATGTACCGCTACAACCAGCTGCCCAAGGCCATCGAAAATGCCGAAAAGCTGGGATTCAAGAACGGGGCGGCCCTCTTTCCGCAGGTGACCAACAACGGCGAAGAATGCCATAGCGAATGGGAAATCACCTTCGAAGAGATACACCGCAACAACATCATCATCTATGCCATCCTGCAATATGCCACCGTCACCGGCTCCGACGACTACATCCTGAAGTACGGGCTGGAGGTGATGATAGCCGTCTGCCGCTTCTGGAGCCAGCGGGTCACTTTCTCACGCCCCAAACAGCAATACGTCATTCTGGGCGTCACCGGCCCCGACGAATATCAGAGCAACGTGGACAACAACTGGTACACCAACCTCTCCTGCACCAGCTGCCTCAAAATCACCTTATATTACCTCGACCTGGCCGCCGAGAAGCATCCCGACGACTACGCCCGCATCTGCCGTCTCACCGGCCTCGACTACGAAGGCGAAACGCCCCTCTGGCGCGACATTGCCCGCCGGATGTACCTGCCCGAAGACAAGGAGCAGGGCATCTTCGTGCAGAACGACGGCTTCATGGACAAGACCCTGCAAACCACCGACGCCATCCCTGCCGACGAACGCCCCATCAACCAGCACTGGTCGTGGGACCGCATCCTGCGCTCCTGCTACATCAAGCAGAGCGATGTCCTGCTGGGCCTCTACCTGTATTACTACAAGTTCGACACGGAGACCATCCGCCGCAACTTCCACTTTTACGAACCCATGACCGTACACGAGTCGTCGCTCTCGCCCCACGTACACGCTATCCTGGCCGCACGCATCGGCGAGACGGAGAAGGCCTACCGCCTCTTCCTGCACGCCACCCGCCTCGACCTGGACGACTACAACAACGAGACCGACCAGGGCCTGCACATCACCAGCATGCCGGGTTCGTGGCTGGCCCTCGTCCGCGGATTCGCCAACCTGCAGGTGTACCACAAGATACTGAACTTCTCGCCCGTGCGGCCTTCGCATTGGACGAAATATGCCTTCAAGGTAAACTTTCAGGGAAGGAAACTGGGCGTCGAAGTGACCGGCGAGGTGCGGATTACCCTCCTTGCGGGCGAACCGCTGGCCATTCAGGTGTACGACACTCCGTATACCCTCACCCCCAGTCAGCCCCTCTGCGTGCCCTGCAAGTAAGCGGGCTCTGCTACAAGACAGCACAAAAAAGGGTGTATCAATAATGAGAGTTCGCTCTCTTCATTGATACACCCTTCTTTATCGGATGTCTTTATCTTATCCCAGGAACGAGATGAGCACACCGGCAGCCACGGCCGAACCGATGACACCCGAGATGTTGCTGGACATACAGTAGTTCAGCACGTGGTTCTTCGGGTCGTACTTCGTGGCAATCTCGTTGCACACGCGGCTTGCCATAGGCACGGCGCTCAAGCCCGTCGCACCGATCAGCGGATTGATCTTCTTCTTCGAGAACAGATTGACAACCTTCACGAAGAGGATACCGCCCGAGATGGACAGGGCAAAGGCCAGGAAACCTCCGGCTACGATGCCGATGGTCGTCCAGTTCAGGAAAGCCTCGCTCGTCATCGTGGCGCCCACACTGAGGCCCAGGAAGATGGTGGCGGCGTTCATGATGCTGTTGGCGGCGGCGTCGAACAGGCGGCTCGTGTCCGAACCGATTTCCTTGATGAGGTTACCGAACATCAGCATACCGATCAGAGGCACGGCCGTGGGCACGAACAGGGCCACGATGGTCGTCACGGCAATCGGGAAAATAATCTTCAGCACGCGCAGGTTCTTGATTTCAGTCTTCGACGGGTAGAGCTTCTCCTGCTCCTTCATGTTGATCATCAGCTCCTTCTTGGTGCAGAGCAACTTCACAACCAGCGGGATGATGACCGGCACCAGGGCCATGTACGAGTAGGCCGCGATGGCGATGGGGCCCAGCAGGTGGGGAGCCAGCTTGATGGTGGTGAAGATGGCCGTCGGGCCGTCGGCACCGCCGATGATACCCAGGGCGGCGGCTTCCTTAGGCGTGAAGCCCATCAGCACGGCGCAGAGCAGCACCGTAAAGATACCCAGCTGGGCGGCCGCGCCGAAGATGGACAGGCGCAGGTTGCGGAGCATGGGGCCGAAGTCGGTCAGCGCACCCACACCCATGAAGATGACGGGCGGCAGGAAACCGGTCTTGATCAGCATGTAGTAGATGAAGTTCATCAGTCCCAGCTCGTGGGCAATCTCGTGGAGAGGCATCTCCCAGATGTTCTTCATCACCCCGTTCACCATCACCATACCGTTCTCGTCGGCCTGGATGACACCCATCTCGCCGCCGGGGAAGTTGGCGATGAGCACACCGAAGGCGATGGGCACCAGCAGCAAGGGCTCGTAATGCTTCTTGATACCCAGGTAGAGCAGGATGAAGGCAATGGCATACATCACGAGGAACGACGGGTCGGCAATGATGTTGCTGAACGCCGTCATGTCATAGAGTTTTCCAAATATATCTTCCATTATCCTATCTTCATTAATACGTCGTCTTCTGATACTGAGTCACCCGGATTCTGGCAGATGGCGGTCACGGTGCCCTCCACGTCGCTACGGATGGCGTTGTAGGTCTTCATGGCCTCGATGTAGCACAGCAGGTCGCCCTTCTTCACGCGGTCGCCCACCTTGAGCGGTGTCTCCTGCGTGTTCTTGGTCAGGAAGAACTTGCCTTCCAGCGGAGCCACCACCGGTTCGCCTTCGCCCGAGGGAGCCACCTTCTCGGTAGCCGAGGCGGGCAGGTCGATGTCGCCGTAGGCCACCGTCACGCGATAGGACTGTCCGTCCACCTGCACGGTCAGGGTCTTGGGCTTGGCGTCGTCGGCCGGAGCGTTGTTCTGCTCGGCGCGGCGCTTCTCCACGTCGGCCAGGAAGTCTTCCTTGGCCTTACCGCTCTTGTAGGCCTCGTACTGGGCGGGGTGCATGGCATATTCGAAGAGTTCTTCGTCGTCTTCGCCCGTATCCCATTTCTTTTCCTTCATCATCTTGCGGTACTTGTCCAGGCAGTCGGGATAGTTGTCCTGCGGGTTGCCGGTGAAGAACTTGCGTCCCTCGCGTTCGGCCTTCTCCACGATTTCGGGAGCCAGCTCGCCCGGCAGCTTTCCGGCCTTGCCCAGAATCATGTCCCAGATGTCGTCGGCAATCATGCCCCAGCGCTCCTTGCCCTTCTCCATGGCGATGACGTTCATCATGGCCAGGTTCTTGACGTACTGGCTGAAGGGAGTCACCAAGGGAGGATAACCCACGCGCGGCCATACGTAAGCCACTTCGTTGAAGAGCTTGATGAGCAGCTCGTCCTGCTTCATGAAGGGCAGGTTGTGCTTGGCCTTGTATTTGTTGATGCTTTCGAGATTCGTCTCCAGGTCGGCCATCAGCGAGCCCATCATGCCGCCCGGCAGACCCGGACCGATGAGCAGGGAGTTCATCAGACGGTTACGCGGCGAGATGTACAGGCCCAGGAAGTCGTCCATGAACTCCTGGATGAGGGCGCGCACCTTCATGTAGGCCTCCATGTTGATTTCGGGCACCTGATAGCCGGCGTCCTTCAGCATGGCCTGCACGCTGAGCAGGTCGGCGTGACCCGTACCCCACGACAACGGCTCCATGCCCACGTCGATGTAGTCGCATCCGGCTTCGCAGACGGCCAGGATGCTGGCCATGTTGAAGCCGGGGCCCGCATGGCTGTGATACTGGATGGGGATGTCCTTGATCTGCTTGATGCCGGCCACAATCTTGCCCAGCGTCACGGGGCGTCCGATGCCCGCCATGTCCTTGATGCAGATTTCGTCGGCACCGGCCTCGATGAGCTGCTTGGCCATGTTGACGTAGTATTCCACCGTGTGTACCGGCGAGTGGGTGATACAGAGCGAGCATTGCGAAATCATGCCGGCCTCGTGGGCGTAGCCGATGGAGGGGATGATGTTGCGCACGTCATTCAGTCCGCAGAACGTGCGGGTGATGTCAGTGCCCTGCGCCTTCTTTACCTTATAGAAGAGCTTGCGCACGTCGGCAGGCACGGGGCTCATGCGGAGGCCGTTCAGCGCACGGTCCAGCATGTGTGTCTGTATGCCGGCTTCATGGAAAGGTTTCGTCCAGGCACGCACGGCCTTATTCGGGTTTTCTCCAAAAAGCAGATTCACTTGTTCGAAGCCGCCGCCGTTGGTTTCCACGCGGGCAAAACAGCCCATCTCCACAATGGCGGGAGCCACCTTCACCAGCTGGTCAACGCGGGGAACATACTTACCGGCACTCTGCCACATGTCCCTGAAGACCAAGCTGAACTTAATTTCTCTTTTCATCGTTGATGCTATTCTGTAAAAATATGAATAATGTGTTTTTTATCTCAGTTTCTCCACCTTCGTCACCTTGCCTTTGTCGTGTGTCACTACGGCAACCGCGGCACTGATGGCCGCCATGATGTTGGCCGGTATCGGAGCGGGACCTTCCTTCTTGGCAGCCACCGCCTCTTCGGGCGCATACTTGTTGACAAGCGCTATCATCGCCTTGCCTAAATAGATGACAATCAGCAGGATAGCAAACACGGTAGCCATGCCCACCACCATCAGCAGAAGTGCAATATTCAAGTTCTCCATATTGATAATTTATTAGTATTTTTCATGAATCGGTAAAAAATCGCCCGAAATTACTGCTTTTTGCTTAGAATGTAACGGGCGATTATGATAAAAGATGCTAAATAATAAGAAAAGGGTGAACAAAACCGGTATCGCAAACGGCTTTGTCCATCCCCTCTTCTCCGGAATGCTTTTTCCCGCGGGGCAGGCAGGCATCTTTCTTCAAATTCTCTTACTTTCCGCTCCGCACGCGGCGCAAAATATTTTGCATCTCGAACACGATATCGGGGTGCTGAAGGGCCACGTTTTCCGATTCATACGCCCGCTCCATGTCGTACAGCTGGGGCGTTGGACAGTTGCCCGTCTCGATTTTCGGCCCCCAGGTGATCATCTTCGGGCCGTCGTTGGGCTCGATGTACTTCCACTGGCGGGTGCGTACCGAGAGCACATGGTTGGACGCCTGCTCGATGACCCACGGGCGGTCCACCTCCGTCGTGCCGAGCAGGTTGCCCAGGCATTCGCGGCTGTCGGGCGCGCTCCCCTGGGGCAGGCGCACCTGGACGAGGGCCGCCAGCGAGGCCATCCAGTCTACCTGCGACATCAGCACGTCGGACACGCCGGACGCCTTGACCCGCCCCGGCCAGCAGACGATGGCCGGTACCGCCGTGCCTCCCTCGAAGGCGCTGTACTTGTTCCCCCTCCAGGGGCCTGCGGGCTTGTGTCCGCCCAGCAGTTCCTCCGCCCGGTCGTCGTACCCGTCGTCCACCACAGGTCCGTTGTCACTCGACAGGACTATCAGCGTGTTCTCCATGATTCCCAGTTCGCGGAGCGTCTCCACAATGCGCCCCACGCTCCAGTCGAACTGCACGATGGCGTCCCCGCGCAGGCCCATCGTGCTCTGCCCCCTGAAGCGCGGATGGGGGAAGCGGGGCACATGGACGTCGTTGGTGGCAAAGTACAGGAAGAACGGCCCGTCCCGATGCTCCCTGATGAAGTCCACCGCGTGGGTCGTGATGGAGTCGGCGATGTTCTCGTCCTTCCACAGAGCCTTTCCGCCGCCCTTCATGTAGCCGATGCGGCTGATGCCGTTGACGATGGACATGTCGTGTCCGTGGCTCGGCTTCAGGTTGTACAGCAGTTCGGGGTTGTCCCTGCCGGTGGGTTCGCCGGGGAAGTTCTGCCGGTAGCTCACCTCGATGGGCGCCTCGGGGTCATAGTTGGCCACCTGCCCGTTCTCGATAAACACGCAGGGAACCCTGTCGGCCGTGGCCGCCATGATATAATGATAGTCGAAGCCCAGGTCGCCGAGCGCCGCCGGCAGGGGAGCGTTCCAGTCCTGCCCGCCCGTCTTGTCGCCCAGGCCCAGGTGCCACTTGCCGACGGCCGCCGTGGCATATCCGGCCGCCTGGAACACGTCGGCCAGGGTGAACTGCTCGGGGCGGACAATCATCCCCGCATTGCCCGCCGCCACGTCCGTGTCGGGCCGTCGCCAGGCATATTCGCCCGTCAGCAACGAATACCTCGAGGGAGTGCTGGTGGCCGCCGTGGCGTGGACGTTCGTGAAGCGGATGCCCTGCTCCGCCAGGGCGTCCACATGGGGTGTCCGCACGTTTTTGGCTCCATAACATTGCAAGTCGCCGTACCCCAGGTCGTCGGCGTAGATGATGATGACGTTGGGCCTTTCCCGGCCGCCGGCCTCTTCGGCAAGCCCCTGCCCCCAGGCCGCAGGAACCACAACGGCGGGCAGACAGGCGGTAATCAAAACTTTTTTCATGGCTATAGGTGTTACATTCATGTTATTTTTTATTACAGGATGCCGGAAAGGCAGGCGGCAAGGGAGGGCCGCCCGCAGCTTTCCAGAGCCTAAAGATACGGATATTTGGCGTACCTCGGATGTTTTTTAGCGGAAATCTGCGGGCGAAGCCGCCGGAAACGCGTCGCCCGCCCTACTTCACCGTGATCCACACACCCTCGCCGCGTTCCTTGGCTTCGACGATGCGCCGCTTCAACAGATTCACGTATCGGGTGGAGTTCAGCACGTGCCCCTCCTTGCGGTTCTCGCCGGGCAGGATGCAGCCGGCCGTGTCGGCTTCCGTGTTGCCCGCATGGATGCGGATGCCCTCGAACAAAGGTACGTGGAGCAGCAGGGGCAGCCATTGGCCGAACTTGGGGCTCCAGGTGATGACCACCGGATAGCGTCCTTCGGGGATGGCCGTGCGCCCCTTCACCTTGTGCTTCTTCTTCAGGTCGCGCCACGCAGGCTCCAGCGTGTCGCAAAAATAGGTTCCGTCTATGGCCAGGCAGCCTATGGTGTAGGTCTTACGCTTGGCGGTTCTTGTCAATGTCATTTCCATTGTTCCGTCTTTTGGTAGATTTGTTTATTGTCAATTGTAAGTTTTGTAATGTAATGGCGGTGTGTCCATTGCCAGAGCATGTTACGCGTACCTTCGGCATCCATACCTTGCGACTGGCGAACGCGCACGACATCGGCATGAGTGAACTCGTCAGGAAGCAAAGTCAACAAATTAACCCGTCCGTGGCGCTTGCCTTCGTTCCGCACTTCACTCATGGCACTTTCGATGTCCGCCCCAAAGAACTCCATCTTGCAAGCCAGGTCGTAGCGGAGCGACCAGCGGATGAAGTCCTCGAAGGTCTTGTCCCAACGGCAACCGTTGGCCACGAAGAGCACACAGGCTTTCAGATAAGCTATCACATTGGCACGGAAAGAGAGATTTTCGTACACGCGGCTCTGCGAGAGGCGGGCGAAGTCGGCACACTCCTCCTTCAACGTCTGCGCCAGCTTGTAGGCCTGCGGGCAATCTATCAATCCCTGCGCCTTTACGAGGTTCTCGATGTAGGGACGGAGTTCTTCGTCGAAAGCGGCGTCGTAGGTGCCATAGACGGGCATGTCCGCGCCGATTTCGCGTTCGGGGATGGTGCAGAAGTTGATGCGGCTTATTGGCCCATCGGTCAGCACGCGGCTGAAGTATCGCTTGCCCTTCTGGATGGTGGTCGAGGCATTCCAGTTGAAGCGGATGGTGACTTTCTCCGTCACGCTCTGCACGCCCACACGCGTCTGTCCGTAGCGGTTGCCGGGGTCGAAGGCCAGGCACATGATTTGGAATTGTTGGCCGCTCCGTCCGCTTCCACGCAAGGCGTCGAACTGATCGATTTCGTTCAGCTTCGTATAAAGAAAATGTCCGTCCGCCTCGGCCATACGCATCACGAAGGCGGGGTTCGTCATGTCCGCGTCAATCTCTTGGATGATAAGTCCTTCGGGGCGCTGGCGCTTGTCCTTGTTGGCGCCCTTCGAGGTCACCTCGTTCTTCCACTCCCGCTCGCGTCGCAGGTTGTCCTCGTCGCGGCGGCGGATGTCGGCCATGATGCGGTTGATGGGCTCCGAGATGCAGTCCTTGCCCGCGCCCGTGCCGGCCATGAGGACGTTCATCAGCGTGGCTTCGTGTTCCACGTTGTCGATATATCGGAACCTCACGCGATGCAGGTGTGCGCCCAGCGAGGGGAAGACGGCGTGCGCCACGGCAGGCTTGTAGATGTCGGGGGTGCGGCTGACGAGGAGCTTGATCAGGGCAGGAAGGCGCTTGGGTAATGAAGAATGAAGAATGTCGGCTTCGCCTCCGAATGAAGAATTTTCACCATCTTCGGTCGATTCTCCATTCTTCATTCTTCGTTCTTCATTTTTCAAAGATTCTTCATTCTTCATTCTTCGTTCTTCATTTTCAAGCGCTTCTTTCAGCATCTTCGGCATGGAGTACCATTTCGCGGAGCAGGCGGAGTGTATCAGTCCCTTCATCTCCTCCTCGGAGAGGCCGTAGCGGGGCATCACTTGCAGGAGCAGCGCTTCGTCGTTGTCGGCAATGTAGCGCAGGTGCGAGGCCAGGCGGTGGAGCTTGTCGTTGCGCTCGCCGGGCACGGGTTCGCCACCCGCCAGGCGGAACCATTGTTGGATTATTTCCGAATAGGGTACCCCCTTAAATGTAGGGACGTACCACGGTGCGTCCGCTTTGGGCGTATTGGCGGCATCGGCGGCATCGTCCGTATGGGGTGCATCGGTGGCGGCATCCGCGGCGGCATCATCGTTGGTATCGGACGCACCATGGTGCGTCCCTACAGGGGGAACGGCGGGGGCGAACAATCGCTCTTCATCGAGGTAGAGCACATACCCCTCGGGCACCACGAACGACGAGCGGGCATAGTCCTTCACGCTGGCGTCGTAGTTGCCGTCGCCCAGCTGCGTGGACATCCACCGCTGCGCCGCGGCCAGGTCCATCCCTGCGGGGATGACGAACAGCAGGCGCAGGCCCTCGGTGCTGGGCGTGACGTGTGCCAGGACGATGCCCAGCTCGGCTTCACGACCGCGCACCTTCGTGTCGTAGTAGGCGCGCGGGTCGTTGATGTGGTCCACGTCGTACATCGACAGGCCGCTGGGGACGGCGTCGGTGTTCAGCCGCCGCCCGTTCTTGAACGTGGCATGCGGGGTGATGACGGGAAGCATCTTCTTGCGGGCGGCCTTCAGGGTTTCGAAGTCGTCCTTCGACATTTCGCCCCGGCGCACGGCCTCGAGGGCGTCTTCTATCTCAGCGCAGACACGGGCCACGAGGGGCGAATCGAGTGCCTGGCGGAACAGCTCGGGGGTGCACTCGCGCACCACACGGCTCTTTACGTTATTGCTTATTCCAAATTTCATTGCTTTAATTGATAATTGATAATTTGTTTTACCACGGATTACTCAGATTTTCACAGATTATTATTTATTATCACGCGATTGCAATCTGTGTCAATCTGCGTAATCTGTGGTGAAAAATCAGAAGTCGGTATCAAACACCCGATCCACGAAGTCGCTTGCTTGGCGGCTCTCGTCGATGAGCACGTCCGCCGGCGTGATGTCCACCTCGTCCAGGCTAATGCTCAACGCGAGACGTACCCGATTTTGGTCCACACTGGCCCGTCCGTGGCGCAGGCGGATGTACTTGTAGTCACCGTTGCCGTTCGAAGCGTGACGCGCATGTTCGTTGAAGTTCCCCTCGTTGGGGTTTACCAGGCCGATAGTGCCCTGCAAGCGGCTGCCCGATGCAAGAAGATGCTCGTAGGCCTTGTCGCTAAGTTGTAATTGGATAATCATAGTCGTGTCAAAAAGTTTTAATGTTGTGAATAGGGTTTGATAATTGATAATTGAGAATTGAGAATTGGGAATTGAAAATTGAAAATTCTTCATTCTTCATTCATCATTCTTCATTTTAAAGATTCTTCATTTAAACCAGTTTCATGATGACCACCTGGTTCTCGTAGCGCGTGGTGCCGTTCTTGTCCGTGTAGGCGCGGGTCTTGATGCAGGCCTGCACCTTGTGCAGCGTGTTGCGGTCGTACTCGGGACAGGCCAGTGCGGCGTCGCCCGTCATTTCGGCGTAGCATTCGTCGATGCCGTCGCTCAGCAGGAAGCCGCGCGAGTTGAACACCATCGGCGTGCCGTCCTTCGCCGTGTAGGGGCGGGCCGAGAGGGGAAACTGTTCGAGGATGGTTACTAACTTTTCCATAATCGTTTTTTGTTTTAAGGGTTGGAGGCATCCAAAACGAAATGCCCCCGCAAGCCTTTCTGGTGGCTTACGGGGGCAAAGTTAGGGTATCGGAACATGAAAAACCCACTACGTAGTGGGTACGGCGTAGTGGGTACGGATGGGGAAGGAGCAAGATATAAATTACAAAAAATAATGGGGCATTCTCAATAGAGGGATAAAAGGAAAGTGATATATTTGTAGCTTCATAAGCAACGTATCATTTATGATTATACTGAAACAACCATATAATTCAAAGAAAGCAAAGGCAAAACCTTTTATCAAATGGGTGGGGGGGAAAGGACAACTCATTTCTACATTTGAAGAGCTTTTACCCAAAAAGTTCATGTTGATAGAGGATGTGACCTATATAGAGCCCTTTATTGGAGGAGGTGCCATGCTTTTCTATATGCTTCAACGTTTCAATAATATCAAGCGGGCAGTCATTAATGATGTTAATCCAGACTTAATAAAAGCGTATAAGACGATTAAGAAAGCTCCAGAAGCATTAATACAAAGCTTGTCCCTGATTGAACGCGAATATTTAGGCATTCAAGAGGAAGAAAAAAGAAAAGAGTTTTTCTTGTCTGTGCGTAAAAGATTCAATCAGGGAGAAATGTCGGATGTTGACAATACTGTGTTGCTTATGTTTTTGAACCGTACTTGCTTCAACGGGCTTTATCGGGTAAACTCAAAAGGTGAATTTAATGTACCTTTCGGCAGATATAAGAATCCTACGATTTGTGATGCGGAAACGATATATGCAGATAGTGAATTATTGCAAAAAGTTGACATCATCAGCGGTGATTTTGAACAGACGGAGCAATATGTGTCAAAAGATACTTTTGTTTATTTTGACCCGCCTTATCGCCCGCTGGATGCAACATCGAGTTTTAATTCTTATGCAAAAGAGGCTTTCAATGACGATGAGCAGATACGTTTGAAAAAATATTTCGATAGGTTGTCCGACAAAAAATGTTTGATGATGCTCAGCAATTCCGATTGCAGAGGACGCAATCCGGAAGATACTTTCTTTGACGATTTATACAAAGACTACTTCATTGAACGTGTATATGCTTCGCGTTCGGTCAACGCCAATCCTGAAAAACGTGGTAAGTTGACAGAATTGCTTATACGGAATTACTCAGAAACGATGGCATCGCACTCCAAATTACCGAACAATGTTGATTTAAAATTGAATGAATATGAGCAAGGCGCATACCGAAGAAGAATTTAAAACGTTCATGTCGCAACTCATCGAGACAAACGCTCCATTAAGTTTCTTTTCTGATTTTAAGAAGATTGCGGCCAATGTCGATGCCATTTCCATTAAGCTCAACCAACTGAATTATCTGGTGGGTAAGGACAATATGGAGGAGGCGGTGCGTCGTCTTTGGGATGAAAATCCCAAAGTGTTCAGTGTGCTTGACATTTTGATCGCTGTTCGGGCAAGCGATAAGAAAAAAGCAATTGCCCGTAATGGACAGATACAACTGATTGAGAACTTTTTCAAGACTCCCGAAGGGGTTATCGAATATTTGGAAGATACAGGCCTGAAACAAGTGCTCCAAGACAAGCATGTTACCAATTTGGTTGATTATGTTTTTGGAGTAGAGACAGGACTTGATACCAACGCACGTAAGAACCGTAGCGGCGACATTATGGGAAATAAGGTAGCCGAAATCTTCCAAGAAAAAGGCATTGAGTTTCGTCGGGAAGTTTACTCTACTGAATTTGAAGAAATGAAATGTTTGGGCGAAGATCGCAAGCGTTTTGATTTTGTGATAGAGACCGAAGCCAAAACTTATCTGATTGAAGTAAACTTTTATAGTGGCGGTGGCTCGAAACTTAATGAAGTGGCACGCGCATATTCTGAACTCGCTCCTAAAATCAATCAATTTGATAATTACGAGTTTGTTTGGATTACCGACGGGGTAGGTTGGAATTCGGCACGTAGCAAGCTGGAAGAAGCTTTTTACGCAATACCGAGTGTGTATAACCTTACGACAATAAATGACTTTTTAAATGCTATAAAATGAAAAAAGACGGCACCGGGGGTGGAAATACCATTACAGGGTTGATCTATGAAGGAAAGGTTGACTTAGCTACTTTTCTGGCTTCGCAAGAAGGATATACAGTTATGGATTCTTATGTGTATTATGAGGGGGATTTAGTGGCCCGAATATTTAAGAAACATGGATTCTATAATTTCTTGTCAGAAAATGGCGTTGACTGGACAAAACATATCTCTTCCAAGCTATTGCCTGACAATTGCATTTATGTAATTGTCAATAATACTCTTTTTATCATTGAGGTAAAAACTCAGAATGTAGGCGGAAGTGTAGACGAGAAGTTGCAAACTTGCGATTTCAAGAAAAAACAATATCAAAAATTATTGTCACAATTGAATATAGAGGTGGAATATGTTTATATTTTGGATGAATGGTTTAAAGCTCCCAAGTATAAAGATGTTTTAGACTATATTATTAGTGTGAGATGCCAATACTATTTTAATTATATTCCTTTGGCCAAATTAGGGTTGCCTGTACCAGAAAAACAATGATTACCCCTTTCTTCCGTTCCCCCGACCGCGCCTTTACCCTCCTGCATGGTGATTGTGTCGAACTTCTGAAACAGTTTGAGTTCAAGTTCGACATGATATTTGCCGACCCGCCCTATTTCCTGTCCAATGGCGGCATCAGCGTGCAGAGCGGCAAAGTGGTGTGTGTGGACAAAGGCGATTGGGACAAGGGAGGCACGCCCGAAAGCATCGACGCCTTCAACCGCACCTGGCTGGCCGCCTGCCGCGACAAGCTGAAGAAGGACGGCACCATCTGGGTGAGCGGAACGTATCACAACATCTTTTCCGTGGCCAGCCGCCTGACGGAGCTGGGATTCAAAATTCTGAACGTTGTTACGTGGGCCAAGACCAACCCGCCGCCCAACATTTCTTGCCGTTACTTTACCTATTCGGCCGAATACATCGTTTGGGCAAGGAAATCGGCCAAGGTGCCCCATTACTACAATTATGAGCTGATGAAGCGCATCAACGACGGCAAGCAGATGGGCGACGTGTGGCGCCTGCCTGCCATTGCGCCGTGGGAGAAATCGTGCGGCAAGCATCCCTGCCAAAAGCCGCTGGCCGTCTTGTCGCGCATCATTCTGGCCTCTACACGCCCTGGTGCGTGGGTGCTCGACCCCTTTACGGGGAGCAGTACGACGGGCATCGCCGCCAACCTGCTGGGACGCCGTTTCCTGGGTATCGACCAGGAAGAGGAATATCTTGTCATGAGCCGTAGTCGCAGGCAGGAAATAGAAAATATAAAGACATTTGCCAAATATCGTGGCAAAATAAAGGATATCGCTTTTATGGAAACAAATCTCGTTCATCCGGGCGAGGATGAAGGTCTAGCCTATGATTTGCCTTTCTGAGGCGCTTCACTTTCCCCCTCCATCACCCCCTTCACCCGCTCCATGAACGCCATCGTCTTGCGTTGTCCCATCCCCAGGTTGCAGGCCGAGCGGAGGGTTTCCGACTTCATGCCCCACAGGCCGCCGAAGGTCTGCCACAGGTTGTCCACGCCCAGGCGGTCGGCCAGCAGGGAGGCCAGCACGCCCTTCTCGGGGTTTGAGAGCGAAAGGGGTTGCCAGCGCTCGTCCACGAGGCCGGCGGCCACAAGACGGCCCAACAGGGCCTTGGCGCGAGGCGTATCAAGGGCTGCGGGCAGAGCGTCGGATACCTCACCTTCCACTCTGTCCGCCTTTGCCGTAACAGCCTGTTCCGTTTCTACTTTCGCCTTGCCTTCGCGGGGCGCGGCCTCGATGTGCTGCTCCACAGGACCGAAAACGGACCCTATCACCAGGTGGATGTATGTATTGTTTCCCTTTTTCTCTTCTTCGTTCATGGCTTTTCGAGTTGTGCCGACGGCCGTTCGGCGGGCAGTTCCATCCGCTGGCTCACGGGGCCGTAGGCCGTGCCGTTCAGCGTGCCGATGTAGGCCGTCTGCTGGGTTTTCTGCTTCTCTATTTCCTCACCGCGGCGGGCAAAGTAAAGGTTCACCGCGTCGCCCTGCTCCCTGCGGCCCAGCCGGTAGAGCGCCAGCTGATAGGGACGGGCATGGTCGATGTCGGGCTGCTGGACGGCCAGGCGGTACAGCTCGTCGGCACCTCCGTCATCCGATACGGAGGACGAGGCTCCGAAGGCCGCATCATCGTTTTCGTCGTCGGGAGTCTGCGCCAGATAGTCCGTCACAGGCAGCACAACGGGCCGCCCGTAGTTGTCTACCCCGCGCTCCAGGAAGGCATTCAGCAGAGTCAGGAAGCGCCGGTCGTCGCCCAGCATGGCGCCGATGGCCCGGCAGACGGGCGCGTGCGGATTGGCATCGGCCTCGTCGGCACTCACGGCGGCATCACTCAGCAGGGAGAAGAGCACGGCCATCACCGCCACCGCCTCCATCTCGCGGCCGGCATACTTGCGGCACAGGTTGGTATACACCTGCTCCACCTCGACATCGCGCCACTGCTCCACGTGCTTCAGCCGGCGGATGGCACACTCGGCCTCGTGCCACACCTCCACGGCGTCGGCCCCTCCCTGCCGTGCCAGGCGGTTCAGCACGGGTGCCCACTGGCGGAAAAGCGCGTCGTCCAGGCAGCGCATCCGCAACTTGGTTTTCTCAGCCTCAGTCATCGATAAATTTCTTGGTGAACCGTTTCAGCGCATCCATTGCCCTGCCCCGCTCGTCGGCATCGGCAGCCCCCAGCTTGTCGAACGTATCCTCGCGGATGCCGGCCGTGCGGTAGTTGCCGCTCCCTATCTGTACGGGTTTCGCTCCCGCACCCACGGGATAGAGGCCGATGGTGTTGTTGCCGCCCACATCCTCGGTCAGGGTCGCGATGAAGGCCTGCTGGCGTTCGTCCTTCTCGTCCAGGTTCAGCCGTCCGCCATCGGGTGCACGGAAGTCCAGCGCCAGGCTGCTCCCGAAGGAGCCGCGGGCGTCGTCGATGTAGCGCTTCATCACTTTCGAAATCCGCTCCAGGTTCAAATGGGGCAGGCGCACCATCATCCGCCGGAATCCCAACGGATATTGCTTCACGTTGGCCACCACGTTCCAGAAAGCCTCGCGCGTGTGGAGCTGGTCCACGCTGATGCTCAGGCCATAGGGTTGCAACAAGAGGCGCAGGGTGGTCTGCAGGATGCCCTGCACCTGGGTGATGTCCGCAAAGGCCGCACCCTTCTTCTCGATGACGATGCGCTGGATGCCAGGGCGGTTGTCTATCACCACCAGGCAGGCGGGAAACTCCTCGCGCAGCTCTTCGCCGAAGTCGCGCGTCTCGGTCTTGCGCAGGTGGCGGTTCTGTATCTTCAGCACCGTCAGGCCGTCCTGCGGAGGTGCCATGTAGCAATGGCGGAACGCTTTGGTGCGCCGCGCGTTGACGAACGTGATTTTCCTCTCTCCTTCGTAGTCGGCCCGGATCAGTTCGTCCAATATATCCTGTTTGCGCCGGAAGGACTCTTCGGGGTCGGGAAGCGTGTCGAACAGCTCGCCCTGACGGGGCTGCAATATCTTCCCGAACTGATAATTATAATAGGCAAATGTCAGCATAGATTTTGCAGGTTATTTTCGGACAAATATACGATTTCCCTTATATTCC
>ULXJ01070685.1_pt1 | contig 90984 bp, 63 predicted proteins | sample 1960981 | NCBI WGS metagenome assembly ULXJ01 (sample SAMEA4835830, study PRJEB28245) | human gut metagenome | biome: gut microbiome; material: fecal sample | place: Denmark | collected 2008 | reverse complement strand
GAAAAGAAAAATTGTAGCGTATCTATTGATACTTTACAGTTTACGGTCTGTTCGGCCTGAGTGCCGACACGCCGCTGGGAGCGGCCGTAAACTTTTTCTTTTACGATACCATCAAGATTCTGATACTGTTGTTCTTCATCAGTGTGCTGATGGGGATTGTCAATGCCTACTTCCCGATAGAGAGGCTGCGTACTTATCTGACTACTCATAAGATGTATGGCTTGCAATACCTGCTGGCCTCTGTCTTCGGAGCCATCACTCCCTTCTGCTCGTGCTCTTCCATTCCCTTGTTCATCGGCTTTGTAAAGGGAGGCATTCCGTTGGGAGTGACCTTTGCTTTTCTGATTACTTCGCCGCTGGTCAACGAGGTGGCCGTTGCCATGTTCCTCGGCTCCTTTGGCCTGAAGGTGACATTGATTTACGTGGTCAGTGGCATCCTGCTGGGAGTAATCGGCGGTTTCGTACTCGGACGGATGCGCCTCGCGCCTTATCTGAGCGACTGGGTGAAACAGATTCAGGCCCATTCGTCCGTTCAGGCGGAAGCATGGGAGAAGGAGCATACTTCCTTCATCAGGCGGCTTCCGGCGATCGTCCGTGATGCCTGGCGGATTGTCAGCGGCGTGCTTGTATATATTCTGATAGGTATCGGCATCGGCGCCTTCATGCACGGCTTTGTACCCGAGGGGTTCTTTGAACAATATATGTCGAAGGACAACTGGTTTGCCGTGCCTCTGTCAGTCATCCTTGCCGTGCCGATGTATGCCAATGCGGCCGGCATCGTGCCCGTCATCGAGGTGTTTGTAGCCAAGGGCATTCCTTTGGGTACCGCCATTGCCTTCATGATGGCGGTGGTGGGGCTTTCCCTGCCGGAGGCAACGTTGCTCAAGAAGGTGATGACCTGGCGGTTGATAGGCATCTTCTTCGGTACCGTGGCCTTTTTTATCATCCTGTCGGGCTATTTGTTCAATTTCATTTTATGATCCGTTGGCTTTAGCCGGTCGTTTGTCCGGCTTGAAGCGTCCGTTTAGGCTGGGCAAAGCGACGGTTTAGGCTGGGTAAAGCGATGCTTTAAGCTGGGTAAAGCGATGGTTTAGGCTGGGCAAAGCAATGCTTTGCTCAGGGCATGCCGCGGGCCTTTGTTTTTCAGGCAATGTTTGGGGGCAGAACATGCAATCTTTTACGTGAAAAGAAGCAATGTTTTGCCTCCAAACATTGCTTCTTTTGGGAGCTGATAACCGGCCTTCCTGTAACCGGCATTCACTCTTCTACGAACATCAGGTCGCTGATGATTCCGTCGGAAACAAAGATTCCTTCGCGGGTGAGCCGCAGGTGGTTGTCCTGCAGCTCTAGCTTGCCGCTCCGCAGATAGGGGGCGGCCATCGTGTTGCAATAGTCGGAAAGCGATTGACCGAAGCGGGCCTCGAGTGTTGGCAGGTCGATGCCTCGGCGGGTACGCAGGGAGGTCATGACGCATTCGTTGTAGCGGGTCGTCGGGCTCAGTTCCTCCTTCTCGTAACATCTGTTTTTTTCTCCAATTGCCGAAATATATTTCTCCAGGGAGGCGATGTTCCATTCCCTGCTGCGCGTGTCGAACGAATGGGCCGACGGGCCGCAGCCCAGGTAGGGAATTCCTTGCCAGTAGGACGTGTTGTGGCGTGAGTGGAGGCCGGGCTTGCAGAAGTTGGAAATTTCGTAGTGCTCGTATCCGGCGGCCGAGAGGGTGTCCATCAAGGTGGTGAAGAAACGCACGCTGCTGTCCTCGTCCACTTCGTCCACCCGATGGGCCTGCAGCATCCGGTAGAGTGGGGTGCCTTCCTCGTAGGTCAGGTGGTAGGCCGAGATGTGCTCCACGTCGAGGGCGACGGCCTGTCGGAGGTCGCGCTCCCAGCGTTCGTCCGTTTCGCCGGGCAGGCCGTAGATGAGGTCGATGCTGATGTTGTGGAAGCCGTGACGGCGGCAACACTCCACGGCTTCGATGGCCTGCCGGGCGTTGTGGCGTCGGTTCAGCAGACGGAGGGTGGCGTCGTCGAAGGTTTGGATGCCCATGCTGATGCGGTTGAAGGGCAGGCGGCGGAGCATGGCTGCGTACTCCTCGGTCAGGTCGTCGGGATTGGCCTCAAGGGTAATCTCTTCGCAGTAGCTGAGGCCGTAGACATCGGACAGGGTATTGAAGACCTGAAGGAAATCTTGCTCCTCGAGTTGCGAAGGCGTGCCGCCTCCGAAGTAGACGGTACGGACGGCCTCGCCCTGCAGGTAGTCGCGACGCAGGGTGAGCTCTTTGCACAGGGCCCCGATGTAGCGTTGCCTGAGGTCGTTGCGCGTGGTGGAGTAGAAGTCGCAATAGACGCACCGCGTCTTGCAGAAAGGTATGTGGATGTAGATGCCTGCCATGTCTGTTTCCTTGCTTAAAATGATGCAAATGTAAGAAACTGTCCGCTCTTCCTCCCACATTTCCTTAAAAATGTTGTTATCAGGGAGGATGCTGTCCTGATTTCGGCCTGTTTTTTCTTTTTTTAGCAGATATATTTGTGCGTATAAATTTAAATGTGTATTTTTGACACTCAATAAAACGTTACAAGGAAAATCGACGGGAACTCAGCCTTGTAACGCAAGGCCCTGAAATATATAACCTGCTAAGAATAGAAACACCATGAAAAAGAAACTTCAAACGACTCTGGCCCTGCTGATGGCGGCAGTGGCTTCGATGGCTCAACAAGTACAGGTGGCCGGTCCCGACGGACGGCTGCAAGTGTCGGTTGCCGGTGGCGGCGAGACAGGAATGACTTACTCCGTGACCTACGACGGCAAGCAGATGCTCGAAAATTCTCCTCTCGGCATGCAGACCAATGCCGGTGACTTCTCGAAGGGTTTGGCTCTGGTCAAATATGACACTTGCCGGATAGACACCGTCTATCGGCAGACCCGTATCAAGACTTCCCAAATCCATTATCAAGCCAACGAACTGACTTGCTATCTGTCCAATACCGACGGCGGGCGGCTGGCAGTCACCTTCCGCGTGAGCAACAACGACGTGGCCTTCCGCTACACCCTGCCCCGCCAGGGTGAGACGGGCAGTGTGCGGGTGATGGAGGAGGCTACAGGCTTCCGTTTCCCCCAGCAGACTACGACCTTCCTTTGTCCGCAGAGCGATGCCATGAACGGCTGGAAGCGGACCAAGCCCAGTTACGAAGAAGAATACAAGGCCGATGCCCCGATGAGCGAACGTTCGCAGTACGGACACGGATATACGTTCCCCTGCCTGTTCCGTGTGGGCGATGACGGCTGGGTGCTGGTCAGCGAGACGGGGGTGGACAGCCGCTATTGCGGTTCGCACCTGAGCGACGCGGACAACGGCCTCTATCGGATTGCCTTCCCCATGCCCGAGGAAAACAACGGCAACGGGACGGTGGAGCCCGCCTTCTCCCTTCCGGGCAGCACGCCCTGGCGTACGCTGACGGTGGGCGCTACGCTGAAACCCATTGTGGAGACTACCGTGCCTTGGGACGTGGTGACACCGCGCTACGAGACGGAGCACGACTATCGCTTCGGCCGCAGCACCTGGAGCTGGATTCTGTGGCAGGACAACAGCATCAACTACGACGACCAGGTGCGTTTCATCGACTTGGCTGCCGAGATGGGATACGAATATGTCTTGATTGACGCATGGTGGGACAAGAATATCGGCTACGAACGCATGGAGCAGCTCATCGCCTATGCACAGAGCAAGAAGGTGGACGTGTTCCTGTGGTACAGCTCCAGTGGCTATTGGAACGACATCACCCAAAGCCCGACCAACAAGATGGATAACGCCATCGTCCGCAAGCAGGAAATGCGATGGATGCAGAAGCTGGGCGTGAAGGGCATCAAGGTAGATTTCTGGGGTGGTGACAAGCAGGAGACGATGCGTCTCTACGAAGACGTGCTGAGCGATGCCGACGACCATGGGCTGATGGTCATCTTCCACGGCTGCACCCTGCCCCGCGGCTGGGAGCGGATGTATCCCAACTATGTGGGCAGCGAAGCGGTGCTGGCATCCGAAAATCTGATTTTCCAGCAGCACTTCTGTGACAACGAGGCCTTCAATGCCTGTCTGCATCCGTTCATCCGCAACACGGTGGGATGCATGGAGTTTGGAGGTACCTTCCTGAACAAACGTCTGAACCGCGGCAACGACGGCGGCAGCAAGCGTGTGACGTCGGATGTCTTCGAGCTGGCAACGGCTGTGCTCTTCCAGAATCCGATTCAGAATTTCGCGCTGGCTCCCAATAACTTGATCGATGCTTCGCAGGTATGTCTGGACTTTATGAAGCAGGTTCCTACGACCTGGGACGAGACCCGCTTCATCGACGGCTATCCGGGCAAGTATGTCGTGCTGGCCCGCCGGCATGGCGACCGCTGGTACCTGGCAGCCGTCAATGCCACAAAGGAGGTGCTGAAACTGAAATTGACTTTCCCTGAACTGGGAGGAACTACGGTTTCTGCCTATACGGACGACAAGAAGATGCAGCCGCAGCTGAAGGAACAGAAAGTGAAGGCCGGTGGAGAATTCCAGCTGACACTTCAGCCCCAGGGTGGCGCGGTGTTGGTGAAGTGAGCGGCTGAGCGCCCCGAACACAAACATTCTATATATATAAGAATACCATGAATAGACTTGTAAGATTAGGATTCGTCTTCGGCCTGATGACGGGAGCGGTGCTCCCCTTACAGGCGGAGACGGACAAGGTGACGAACGTCCCCGACTCCGTATCGCTTTTCTCGTACGCCCGAGCTGACGGACAGAGCGGATTGCGGTTTGCATGGAGTCCCGACGGGGAGCAATGGCTTTCCGTGGCCGACGGGTACGATTACGTGAAATGCGATTTTGGCCCTTGGGGACGTGAAAAGAAAATGTTTGCCCCCCATCTGTGGCAGAATGCGTCCGACGGGTCGTGGCATTGTGTATGGACGGCTACCCGCAGCGGAAAGGTGTTGGCACATGCCGCTTCGCCCGACTTGCTGAAGTGGGGAGCGCAGAGTTATTTTACCGAGGCCGACCGGCGGAAATATGAGCCGGCTTCGGCATTCCCGACCAAGGCCGTACAGGTAACGGTGGACGGTAAACAGGCGGACGGCTGGATGCAACGGGTGCCCTATGCGGTTGTGGAACAGTTGATCCGCTATGCCGAGCACAAGAAGTATCGGCAACAGTTGTATGACGAACGGGCCGAACAGGATCCTGTACGCTTTGCCGGATTGAAGCCGGTGACGGCCTCCATTGAGGTACATGCCTCGGAAGGGAAGGCTATCAGCGACCACCTGATAGGCATCTTCTTTGAGGATATCAACTATGCGGCCGACGGTGGCCTGTATGCCGAGCTGGTACAGAACCGCGATTTTGAATATTCGCCGAAAGACGGTTCGCATCAGAAGTGGAACAGTGACTATGCCTGGAGCGTAGCCGGTGGAGAGGGAAGCCTCTCGGTCGCTACGGATGCTCCCATTCATGAAAACAATCCGCATTATGCCGTATTGGATATCAAGCAGTCCGGAGCAGCTTTGCAGAACGACGGATTCGACGGAATTACCTTGAAGAAGGGGGAGAAGTATGACTTCTCCTGCTTTGCGCGGATTGCGGCGGGCAGTAAGGGAGGCAAGGTGGAAGTCAGCCTGTTGGATGAGAACGGGAAGACGGTCGGGATGGCTTCCGTCAAGGTGACTTTCCCGAAATGGAAAACGCAGAAAGCGGTACTGGTTGCCAAGGCCGATGTGGCTGCCGCAAAACTGGCTCTCCGTCCCGAGGAGGCCGGAACCTATCATTTCGACATGGTTTCACTCTTCCCGCAGCAGACGTTCAAGGGACGTAAGAACGGACTTCGTGCCGACCTGGCCCAAACGTTGGCCGACCTGCATCCGCGTTTTGTGCGTTTCCCCGGCGGCTGTGTGGCCCATGGCGACGGCATTGACAACATCTACGACTGGAAGGGCTCCATCGGTCCGCTGGAGGCCCGCAAGCCTTTGCGCAATCTGTGGGGATATCATCAGACACGCGGATTGGGATACTTTGAGTATTTCCAGTTCTGCGAGGATATCGGTGCCGAACCTGTACCCGTGGTTGCGGCCGGCGTTCCTTGCCAGAATTCCGGTACGTGCAGCCATCATTCCAAGGATGAACTTGGCTGCAACGGCCAGCAGGGAGGCATTCCGATGGACGAAATGCCCGCTTACGTGCAGGATGTGCTCGACCTGATTGAATATGCCAACGGAGATGCCCGCAAGACGGAGTGGGGACGGAAGCGCGCCGAAGCCGGACATCCTGAACCGTTCCATCTGAAGTATATCGGCATCGGCAACGAAGACCTGATTACCGAAGTCTTTGAAGAGCGGTTTACGATGATTTACAACGCTGTCCGCGAGAAATATCCCGAAGTGACGGTTATCGGTACGGTAGGGCCGTTCTACGAAGGTACGGACTATGACGAGGGCTGGAAACTGGCTACTCGTCTGGAGGTGCCGATGGTGGACGAACACTATTATGTGGCTCCGGGTTGGTTCATTCATAACCAGGATTTTTACGACCGGTACGACCGCCACAAGTCGAAAGTCTATTTGGGCGAGTATGCGGCCCATCTGCCCGGTCGTCCCAGCAACCTGGAGACAGCCTTGTCCGAGGCTTTGTATCTGACAGCGGTGGAACGTAACGCCGACGTAGTGACCATGACATCGTATGCGCCTTTGCTGGCCAAGGAAGGACATACCCAATGGCGTCCCGACCTGATATATTTCAATAACGGGGAAGTGAAGCTTACCCCCGACTACTACACCCAGCAACTGTTCGGGCAGAATGCCGGAAATGAATACTTCACTTCCACCATCCGGCTGGACAATCGGCAGGATGCCGTGCGGAAACGGATCGGGGTGTCGGCGGTGAAAGACGCTGTAACAGGTGACTACATTGTGAAACTGGTGAATATGTTGCCGGTGGAGGTCACTTCGCAAGTCAAGTTGGATGGCATCAGCCTGGATGGCTCGAAGGCGCAGAAGACGGTATTGACAGGTCGTCCTGCGGATGAACATGTGCGTCCCGTAACGGAGTCTTTTGAAATACAGGGCAAAGACTTTGCCTATACCTTGCCGGCCTATTCGTTGACGGTTATCCGTATCGGGCAGACATTGAAGAAATAAAATGGTTAATAAAGAAAAATCGATGATATGAAGAAAATATATGTATGGACCGCAATGGCGTTGTTGTCAGGTAGTTTGGCGGCACAGAAAACGGATTTGCATTCGGGTTATCCCATTGATCCGGTACCTTTCACTTCGGTCAAGGTGACAGACAGCTTTTGGGGGCAACGGCTCAAGGCCAGTCGGGAAGTGACCATCCCGCTGGCATTCAGCAAATGCGAGGAAACAGGCCGTTACGAGAATTTTGTGAAAGCGGCCCATCCCAGTGATGAGTATAAGGTAGAAGGATATTCGTTTGACGATACGGATGTCTACAAGACCATCGAAGGTGCCAGTTATTCGTTGCAGACCTATCCTGACAAGCAGCTGGAAAAGTACATAGACAGTGTGCTGGTCATCGTGGCGGCAGCTCAGGAGCCGGACGGCTATCTGTATACGGCGCGGACGATGAATCCGAAGCATCCACACGATTGGGCCGGTCCCGAGCGTTGGTCGAAAGTGGAAGAGCTCAGTCATGAATTTTATAATCTGGGACACATGGTGGAAGGGGCTGTTGCCCATTATCAGGCAACCGGAAAGCGGAATTTTCTGGATATAGCCATCAAGTATGCCGATTGTGTCTGCAAGGCCATCGGAAATGGTCCCGACCAAAAAAAACTCGTACCGGGACATCAGATTGCCGAAATGGCTCTGGTGCGGCTGTATCTGGTAACCGGCGACCGGAAATACCTGGATCAGGCCAAGTTCTTTTTGGATGCCCGTGGATATACGAGCCGGAAGGATGCCTACAGTCAGGCTCATAAACCGGTACTGGAGCAGGATGAGGCGGTAGGACATGCCGTCCGCGCCACGTATATGTATGCCGGTATGGCCGACGTAGCAGCCATTACGGGCGACTCATCTTATATCAAGGCGGTGGATCGGATTTGGGAGAATATTGTCGGTAAGAAAATCTATATTACCGGTGGCATCGGAGCCCGTCACGCCGGAGAGGCTTTCGGTGACAATTACGAGCTTCCCAACCTTTCGGCTTATAATGAAACCTGTGCCGCCATTGGCAATGTGTATGTCAATTATCGTCTGTTTCTGTTGCATGGCGATGCCAAATACTTTGATGTGCTCGAACGGACGCTGTACAACGGACTAATTTCCGGTGTTTCGCTCGACGGCGGTTCGTTCTTCTATCCCAATCCGTTGGCCTCGACAGGTGGGTATAGCCGTAAGCCGTGGTTCGGTTGCGCTTGTTGTCCCAGCAATATCTGTCGATTCATTCCTTCGTTGCCCGGTTACGTTTATGCGGTGAAGGACGACCAGGTATACGTCAATCTGTTTTTGAGTAACCGTGCCGAATTGAAGGTGAACAGGAAAAAATTGGTATTGGAGCAAGAAACCGGCTATCCTTGGAATGGAGACATCCGCATTCGGGTGGCTCAAGGCAATCTGCCGTTTACGATGCATCTGCGTATTCCCGGCTGGGTGCGTGGGGCTGTGTTGCCCAGCGATTTGTATCGTTATGCCGATGGTCAGGAACTGGGATATACGGTAACGGTTAATGGCGAACCTGTCGCCGGAGAATTGCAGAAAGGCTATTTGCTGATTGACCGCAAGTGGAAAAAGGGTGATGTGGTTGAAGTAAATTTTGACATGAAGCCCCGCATAGTCAAAGCCAACGGAAAGGTAGAAGCGGACCGTGGTCGTGTGGCCGTCGAACGAGGCCCTTTGGTCTATTGTGCAGAATGGCCAGACAATGATTTCAATGTTCACAACATCTTGCTGAACCAGCATCCTGCATTCCAAGTGGAAGAGCGACCGGACCTGCTTTATGGCATACATGAAATAACGACCGATGCACAAGCTCTCAGTTATGATGCTGCCGGCAAGTTGGCTGTAAGGGATGTCAAATTGACTTTGATACCTTATTATGCCTGGGCTCATCGGGGCGAAGGAGACATGGAAGTCTGGCTTCCCATAGAGGTCGGCGCGTCATCGGCTCTTCCGCAGAAAGCGGAGAAACAGGAAGACAATGGATTCTTTAATCATTAAATATTTTTATTATGAAGAAAATAACGACTATTGTGGCTTTGTCACTGGCTATTGGCTTGCAGGCGCAACAGCATGTCATGACTGTTGACGTTTCGAAACCGACAGCCGAGATACAGCCTACCATGTATGGCATCTTCTTTGAAGATATCAATTTTGGTGCCGACGGAGGTTTGTATGCCGAATTGGTGAAGAACCGTTCTTTTGAATTTCCTCAGCCATTTGTAGGTTGGGTGCCTTTTGGAAATGTGAGTGTGCAGAGTGAGAAGCCTTGCTTTGAACGGAATCCTCACTATGTGCGTGTGGTGAATGACGGACGTTTGCTTCGGGCCGGACTCGATAATGAGGGATTTACCGGTATCGGTCTGAAGGAAGGGGAGGAATATCGTTTTTCGGTCTATGCCCGTACTCCGGACGCAGCTCCGATGAAATTGTCTGTGGAACTGGTGCGCAAGGATGGTTCCAATCCGCTGAAAAAGACGGTGGAAGTGAAGGGTGATGAATGGCAGAAGCAGACTGTCATTCTGAAGTCTCCCTTTACCGATGCCCATGCCCGTTTGCGCATTGTTCTGGAAACGAAGGGTACAGTGGATATGGACCATATTTCTCTTTTCCCGGTCAAAACTTGGAAAGGACGTGAAAACGGACTTCGCGCAGATTTGGCTCAGGCCTTGTATGACTTGAATCCCGGTGTGCTTCGTTTCCCGGGTGGCTGTATCATTGAAGGCAACAGTCTGGCTACCCGTTATCAGTGGAAAAATTCGGTAGGGCCTGTGGAAAACCGTCCTCTGAACGAAAACCGCTGGAACTATACGTTCAAGCATAAAGCGTTTCCCGATTATTTTCAAAGTTTGGGATTGGGCTTCTATGAATACTTCCTGTTGAGTGAAGACATTGGTGCCGAACCGTTGCCGGTAGTCAGCTGCGGCCTTTCCTGCCAGTACGAGAGCAACGAAGTGGTTCCTTTGGACGAGCTCGATCCATACGTACAGGATGCCTTGGACTTGATTGAATTTGCCAACGGAGACGTCAATTCAACCTGGGGCAAGGTTCGTGCGGAGATGGGGCATCCGGCACCGTTCAATCTGAAAATGATTGCTGTGGGCAACGAACAGTGGGATAAAGTGTATGTAGAGCGTCTGGAAGTCTTTACCAAAGCTATCAGGGAGAAATATCCGGATATCAAGGTGATTGGCTCGTCCGGTCCCAGTGCTTCGGGAGACAAGTTTGACTATCTGTGGCCCGAAATGAAGCGGGTGGGAGTAGACCTGGTCGACGAGCACTATTACATGAAGCCTGAATGGTTTCTGGAGAATGCGAAACGGTATGATTCATACGACCGCAAGGGACCGAAGGTTTTTGCCGGCGAATACGCTGCTCATGACTATCCGACCGGGAAAGCCAACAATTTGTATGCGGCCTTGTCTGAAGCTGCTTTCATGACCGGCTTGGAGCGCAATGCCGATGTGGTTCATCTGGCTACATATGCTCCCTTGTTTGCTCATGTGGATGCCTGGCAGTGGAATCCCGACCTCATTTGGTTCGACAATCTGCGGATGATGCGTACCCCTAACTATTATGTACAGCAGATGTATGGTATGAATGCCGGTACGGATGTACTCCGCCTGCAGATGAATGGTGAACCGGTGGCCGGACAGGACAGTCTCTATGCGACGGCTGCGTTGGATGCTCCGACGGGTGAGGTTATTTTGAAATTGGTGAATGTAGGTTCGAAACCCGCTGACGTGAAAATCAACTTCAACGGTCTGAAGAAACATCGTATGGTATCGGGTACTTGTACTTATTTGCAAAACGATGATTGGAAAGCGGTCAATACGTTGGAGCAGGAAAAGCTGGTTCCGCGTGTGCGTCCGGTACAAGTGGAAGGCCAGTCGCTGGAATTGCAACTTCCTGAACGTTCGTTTGGGGTATATCGGTTGCAAATGCATTAATTTTCTATCATAATTGCAATATAATTCTTCTATTTGTAATCACAATACTCCTATCTTTGTAGCGGCTTGTACAAGAATCTCTTTTTTGGACAAGTCGCTACAAACATAAATTTATTTAATATATCATGAGGAAACAACTTATTACAGGACTGTTTGCCGCTTTGGCCGTAAGTGCTGGTGCGCAGTCTTTCAAGGAATGGCAGGATCCGGAAGTGAATGCCGTCAACCGTGCCCCGATGCACACCAATTATTTTGCCTATGAGTCGGAAGAAGCGGCTGCGGCAGGCAAAATGAATCAGTCAGCTAATTACATGACAATGAATGGCACCTGGAAGTTCTTCTGGGTAAAGGATGCCGATTCCCGTCCTACCGACTTCTGGAAGGTCGGCTATAATGACCGTGGCTGGGACGATTTGCAGGTACCGGCCGTTTGGGAATTGAACGGATACGGTGATCCCATTTATGTAAATACAGGCTATGCATGGCGCAACCAGTTCAAGAACAATCCCCCGCAGGTGCCTGTCGAGAACAATCATGTAGGTTCCTATCGTCGTGAGTTTGTCATTCCTGCTTCGTGGAAAGGAAAGGATATCATTGCTCATTTCGGTTCGGTGACATCCAACATGTATCTGTGGGTCAACGGGAAATATGTAGGTTATAGCGAAGACAGCAAGCTGGAAGCAGAATTCAATCTGACTTCTTACCTGAAGCCCGGACAAAAGAACTTGATTGCTTTTCAGGTATTCCGTTGGTGTGACGGTACCTATCTGGAGGACCAGGATTTCTTCCGTTTCAGCGGTGTGGGACGTGATTGCTATCTTTATGCTCGCGACAAGAAACGCATTGAAGATATCCGTGTGACACCCGACTTGGATGCAGAATACAAGAATGGTTCTCTGAACGTTGAACTGACTCTGAAGGGCAGTGGCAATGTCAGTCTGGAATTGTTGGATGCAACCGGCAAACAGGTTGCGTCTGCTACGGCCAAAGGAAGCGGTTCGGTGGTCTTGAATGTGGAAAATCCCTTCAAATGGACGGCCGAGACTCCCTATCTGTATACGTTGCGTGCTTCGATGCAGGGCAGTAAGGAAGTTATTCCTGTAAAAGTCGGTTTCCGCAAGATTGAACAGAAGAACGGGCAGATTCTGGTCAATGGCCAGGCAGTACTTTTCAAAGGAGCCAATCGTCATGAGTTGGATCCGGATGGAGGTTATGTCGTTTCACCCGAACGGATGCTGCAGGATATTCAGATCATGAAGCAGTTCAATATCAATGCTGTCCGTACCTGCCACTATCCGGATGCCAACCTTTGGTATGACTTGTGCGACCGATACGGTATTTATGTCGTGGCTGAAGCGAACATCGAGTCTCACGGTATGGGTTATGGTGATGAGACTTTGGCCAAGCGTGCAGATTATAAGAAAGCCCACATGGAACGCAACCAACGGAATGTTCAGCGTGGTTTTAACCATCCCAGCATCATTTTCTGGTCATTAGGCAATGAAGCCGGTTTCGGTCCGAACTTTGAAGCGGCCTACAATTGGGTGAAAGCGGAAGATCCGAGCCGCCCCGTGCAGTATGAGCAAGCTCATGGCAACGAATTTACCGATGTTTATTGTCCGATGTATGCCGACTATGCCCATATGGAAAAATATGCCCAGCGCAAGGACATCAAAAAACCGCTGATTCAGTGCGAATATGCACATGCGATGGGTAATTCTCAAGGTGGTTTCAAGGAATATTGGGACTTGATCCGTAAGTATCCTGCCTTGCAGGGAGGTTTCATTTGGGACTTTGTGGATCAGTCCATCCGTTGGACAGGGAAAGATGGCGTCAGCATTTATGCTTACGGTGGTGACTTCAATCGCTTTGATGGGTCCGACAACAACTTCTGTGACAATGGTCTGATCAGTCCCGACCGTAACCCCAATCCCCACATGTATGAAGTTGGATATTTCTACCAGAATATCTGGACGACTCCGGCCAATCTGGCTCAAGGTGAAGTGAATGTACATAACGAAAACTTCTTCCGTGACCTGTCGGCTTATTATATGGAATGGGAAGTTCTGGCCAATGGAAAGGCTGTTCGTAGTGGCAGAGTGGAGACATTGAACGTGGCCCCCCAGCAGACGGCCAAGGTGAAGCTTGAACTGGGTAAGGTATGTCAATGCAAGGAATGGGTGCTCAATGTGTCCTACCGTCTGAAGAATCGTGACGGTTTGCTTCCTGCCGGTTTTGTAGTGGCTAAGGATCAGTTGGTCTTGAATCCGTATAAGGCTCCTGACATGGAATTGAGGAATGTCGAGGAAGTGAACGTGGCTACCGTCGTACCTCAGATTCAGGACAATGACTGGAATTATTTGATTGTGAATGGGGAAGATTTCCGCTTGGAATTCAACAAGCATACAGGTTATCTGTCGCGCTATCAGGTAGCGGGTACGGAAATGCTGAACGAAGGCGCGCAGTTGACGCCTAATTTCTGGCGCGCTCCGACCGACAACGATATGGGTGCGGGACTGCAACGCAAGTTTGCTGTGTGGAAGGAACCGGGCATCGAGCTGACTTCCTTCAAGTGGAATGTAGAGAACGATATGGTGGTAATCAATGCAGATTATGACATGAAGAAAGTTTCGGCCAAGTTGTCATTGACCTACGTTATCAATAACAAGGGTGCCGTCAAGGTTACACAGAAGATGACTGCCGATACTCAGGCCAAGGTAGCTCCGATGTTCCGTTTCGGTATGCAAGTACAGATGCCCAAGTCGTTCGAAACGATTGAATACTATGGCCGTGGTCCGGTAGAAAACTATATTGACCGTAACCATTCTACCAATTTGGGCCTTTATCGCCAGACGGTTGACGAACAGTTCTATTCCTACATTCGTCCTCAGGAAACGGGTACCAAGACTGATATCCGCTGGTGGAAACAGCTGAATGCAGCTGGTTGTGGCTTGCAGGTGGTGGCTGATGCCCCTTTCTCCGCTTCGGCTTTGCACTATACCATTGATTCGCTGGACGACGGTTGGGACAAGGACCAGCGTCACTCTCCCGAAGTGGAACAGGCTGATTTGACCAATCTGTGTATCGACAAGGTGCAGATGGGTCTTGGATGCGTGAACAGCTGGGGAGCATGGCCGTTGCCGCAGTATCAGATTCCTTATGGCAATTATGAATTTTCTTTCATACTGACACCTGTGTGGCACAGCGTTTCAATGAAGTGAACGATTCATTAAGTTGCAGAAAATAAACTTGAAAGGAGGGTGGCCCGTTGTAGTTCATCCTCCTTTTTTGTTTAATGTGTTGAATAACATAGTTTAGTAACATTTGCCGGTTCGTTGTTTATTTTGTAATAAATTTCTAATTTGCGCCTCACAAAAATAAGGGTATGCATAAGCATGCTGAGTATTCACATTAAATCTTATATATCATGAAAGTATATCAGACGAATGAAATTAAGAACATTGCTCTTCTTGGCAATGATGGCTCGGGAAAAACCACTCTCACAGAAGCGCTGCTCTATGAGAGTGGTATTATAAAACGTCGTGGCAGAATTACAGCCAAGAACACAGTCAGCGATTACTTTCCGGTGGAACAGGAATATGGGTATTCTGTGTTTTCCACCGTTTTCCATGTAGAATGGAATGGTAAAAAACTGAATATCATCGACTGTCCGGGTAGCGACGATTTTGTAGGTGCGGCCATGACAGCTCTGAATGTTACAGATACGGCCATCCTGCTGTTGAACGGCCAGTATGGTCCCGAGGTAGGTACGCAGAATCATTTCCGTTATACCGAGAAACTGGGTAAACCGGTCATTTTCCTGGTAAACCAGTTGGATAACGAAAAGTGCGATTACGACATGATACTCGAGCAACTGAAGTCCATTTATGGATCCAAAGTGGTTCCTGTACAATATCCGCTTTCTACGGGCCCGAATTTTAATGCATTGATTGATGTGCTGCTGATGAAAAAATATTCTTGGGGACCTGAAGGGGGCGCTCCGACCATCGAAGATATTCCAGCTGAAGAAATGGAAAAGGCAACAGCTTGGCATAAAGTGCTGGTAGAAGCTGCCGCTGAACATGACGAAGGCCTGATGGAGAAATTCTTTGAGATGGATTCGTTGACCGAAGACGAGATGCGCGAAGGTATTCGTAAGGGATTGGCTGCTCGTGGCATGTTCCCGGTATTCTGTGTCTGTGCCGGAAAGGATATGGGCGTTCGCCGTTTGATGGAATTCTTGGGAAATGTTGTTCCGTTTGTAGATGAAATGCCTCCTGTCCACAATACACGGGGTGAAATCGTGAAACCCGATTCCAATGCTCCCACATCTCTCTATTTCTTCAAGACAGCTGTAGAACCCCATATCGGTGATGTACAGTATTTCAAGGTGATGAGTGGCAAGGTTCATGAAGGCGATGACTTTACCAACGCCGATCGTGGCTCCAAAGAGCGTATTGCCCAAATTTTTGCTTGTGCGGGTGCCAACCGCATTAAAGTGGAAGAAATGGTAGCCGGTGATATCGGTTGTACTGTCAAACTGAAAGATGTTCATACGGGTAATACACTGAATGGTAAGGGAGCGGAAAACCGTTTCAATTTTATCAAATATCCCAATTCGAAATACTCACGTGCCATCAGGCCGGTGAATGAAGCCGATACCGAGAAGATGATGGCTATTCTGAACCGTATGCACGAAGAAGATCCGACGTGGGTGATCGACCAGTCGAAAGAGTTGCGTCAGACGATTGTTCACGGCCAGGGCGAATTCCATCTGCGTACGTTGAAATGGCGTTTGGAGAACAATGAAAAACTGCCTATTATCTTTGAAGAACCCCGTATTCCTTACCGCGAGACCATTACGAAGGCGGCCCGTGCCGATTATCGCCATAAGAAACAGTCGGGTGGTGCCGGTCAGTTCGGTGAAGTCCATCTGATTGTAGAGCCGTATTATGAAGGTATGCCTGCCCCAGATACTTATAAGTTCAATGGCCAGGAATTCAAGATGAATGTCAAGGGTACTGAAGAAGTATCTTTGGAGTGGGGTGGCAAGTTGGTGTTTGTCAATTGTGTGGTTGGCGGTGCCATTGACGCGCGTTTCATGCCGGCTATTCTGAAGGGCGTTATGTCGCGTATGGAGCAGGGACCGTTGACTGGTTCGTATGCCCGTGACGTGCGTGTCATTGTGTACGACGGAAAGATGCATCCGGTTGACTCCAACGAAATTTCCTTCATGTTGGCTGGTCGCAATGCTTTCAGTGAGGCATTCAAGAATGCAGGTCCGAAGATTCTGGAGCCTATCTATGATGTAGAGGTATTTGTGCCTTCCGATAAGATGGGTGATGTGATGAGTGATTTGCAAGGACGTCGTGCCATGATTATGGGTATGAGTAGCGAGGCCGGATATGAAAAACTGGTTGCAAAAGTTCCTTTGAAGGAAATGTCTTCTTATTCAACCGCATTGAGTTCATTGACCGGTGGTCGTGCTTCGTTCATCATGAAGTTTGCCAGCTATGAACTTGTTCCGGGTGATGTCCAAGACAAGTTGATTAAGGAATTTGAAGCTAAACAGGCAGACGAATAAAGAAACTTCATTTCATCTGTTTTTATAATTGTTAAAACCGCCTGCTCCTTTTAACGGGAGAATGGCGGTTTTTTCGTCTGCACTGGTCAATATGATGCGAGTTTGTGAACGGAATTATTAATTTTTTATTAATTTTGCAAACAACAAGACGGAATGTTTTGTTTTAATATGTAAAATGGAGCCTTGGAATATCCTTTCAGTTAATTTGTTGGGCATCCGCGGTTAAAACAGGTTAATGTGTTAGGAATGTTAATTAGGGTCTGTTAAATTTGCCGCTATGAAAAAGTCTACGATTTGGATATTAGGTGTTGTAATGGGTCTTTCGTTCCTCAGTCTGCTTTATTTGCAGATCAGTTACATTGAGGAAATGGTAAAGATGCGTAATGAGCAGTTTGACGAATCGGTGAAGCGGGCGTTGATGGCAGCTTCCAAGGATGTCGAATCGGCCGAGGTGGCCCGTTGGTTGCGGGAAGACATTTCAGAGGCCGAAAAGAAAGCTTGGGAACAGTCGCAGGGAACAAATGGCGGGGTGATAAGTACACGCCGCATTCTGATGACTTCGCCGGACGGGAAGATTGAGTCTTCGCTTGAACTGAAAACTTTTGCCAACAAACCGGCGGTGTTGCCTCGGGCCATGATTTCAAGCAAACATGGTGCTAAGACCATTCCCAAGACGTCGCGCTCGTTGACTGATATGATCAAGAATCGATACCTTTATCAACGTGCGTTGGTGGATGATGTGGTGTTCAATATGCTTTATCATGCCAGTGACAAGCCGATTGAGGATAGGGTTAATTTCAAGAACCTGGACCAATACATCAAGTCGGGGCTGATAGACAATGGAATCGGTGATTTTGACTATCACTTTAAGGTGGTAGACAGTGAGGGGCGGGAAGTGTACCGTTGTTCGGATTACAGCGACGAGGGGAGTGAAAGCTCGTATGCGCAACCGCTGTTCTTGAATGATCCTCCGGCACGGATGAGTATTGTGAAAGTACATTTCCCCGGCAAGAAGGATTATATTTTCGATTCGGTCAGCTTCATGATCCCTTCGATGATTTTTACCTTTGTGCTGCTGATAACGTTTGTCTTTACGCTGTACATCGTCTTCCGCCAGAAGAAGTTGACAGAAATGAAGAACGACTTTATCAATAACATGACACACGAGTTCAAGACTCCTATCTCTACTATCTCGCTGGCTGCGCAGATGTTGAACGATCCGGCAGTAGGTAAGTCGCCTGCCATGTTCCAGCATATATCGGGAGTCATCAATGATGAGACAAAGCGGTTGAGGTTCCAGGTAGAGAAGGTGCTGCAGATGTCCATGTTCGACCGTCAGAAGGCTACGTTGAAGCCCAAGGAACTGGATGCGAACGAGTTGATAAAGGGAGTTGTCCATACGTTTGCCTTGAAGGTGGAACGTTATAACGGCAAGATTGATACCGAGTTGGAGGCTGCTGATGTGAATATATTTGCCGATGAGATGCATATCACTAATGTGATATTCAATCTGATGGACAATGCGGTGAAGTATAAGCGTCCGGATGTGGATTTGCATCTGTTGGTGAAAACTTGGAACGAACCGGGCAAGCTGATGATTTCGATACAGGATAACGGTATCGGAATCAAGAAGGAAAACCTGAAGAAGATATTTGAAAAGTTCTACCGTGTGCATACGGGTAATCTGCACGACGTAAAGGGCTTTGGCTTGGGATTGGCCTATGTGAAGAAAATCATTACGGACCACAAGGGAACCATACGGGCCGAAAGCGAACTGAATGTGGGAACTAAATTTATTATTGCATTACCTTTAATTAAAAACTGATTGATATTATGGACGAGAAACTGAGAATTTTGTTGTGCGAGGACGACGAGAATCTGGGCATGCTGCTGAGAGAATATTTGCAGGCCAAGGGCTATGCAGCAGAGTTGTTTCCCGATGGTGAAGCCGGTTACAAGGCTTTCTTGAAGAATAAATATGATTTGTGTGTGTTCGACGTGATGATGCCGAAGAAGGACGGATTTACCTTGGCGCAGGAAGTACGTGCCGCCAATGCTGAAATTCCTATCATTTTCCTGACGGCAAAGACGCTGAAAGACGATATACTGGAAGGCTTCAAGATTGGTGCCGACGATTACATCACCAAGCCGTTCAGCATGGAAGAGCTGACTTTCCGTATTGAGGCCATCCTGCGTCGTGTGCGTGGAAAGAAGAACAAGGAAAGCAATATCTATAAGATTGGCAAGTTTACGTTCGATACGCAGAAGCAGATTCTGTCTACTCCCGAGAAGCAGACGAAGCTGACGACCAAGGAATCGGAATTATTGGGCTTGCTTTGCGCCCATGCCAATGAAATCCTGCAGCGCGACTTCGCCCTGAAGACCATTTGGATTGATGACAATTATTTCAATGCCCGCAGTATGGACGTGTATATCACCAAGCTGCGCAAGCACTTGAAGGAGGACGACTCCATAGAAATCATCAATATTCATGGCAAGGGCTATAAGCTGATTACTCCTGAGCCTGAAAACTGATGGCTGGAGGAGCCGATAGGCATATATAATAAAAGGACGGAAACTTCTGGTTTCCGTCCTTTTAGTTTTTCAGCTTGGATATCAATCGGCAATTCGCTTGTTGATGGCGATATAGGCAATCAGGCCCACAACCATGATGGCGGCAGCGCTGCCCAAGATTGCATTGTTGTTCACATTGCCAGTCATGGAGCATGCTACTAAGATGATTGCTCCAACCAAGATCAATATCAATCCCAAATTTTTCAATAAGCCTTTCATTTGTGTGTATTTTTAATAGTTTATTATATTCTAAAGCAATTCTGACACAAAGAAAAGCATAATTCTTTAACAAGCGAAATTATTTGTGCAAAAAAAACTATTAAGAGGCAAATTTCGTTTGTTTTTTATGCCTTTCAATGGGGGAATGGACGTTTCCCCGACTCTTTATTCAGTCCTTGGTATTGAAGAATATCTTCTTGAGCAGCTCCTGTCCGATGGTCAGCTCTTCGATTTTTACTCCCTTCAGCGCTTCCTTCAGCGTCTGGTTGGCCACGACGCGTGCACGCTCTTCCAGCTCCCGGCCGTCTTTGGTCAGATGGATCAGGTTGGTGCGCCGGTCTCTCTTGTCCGATATGCGGACTACCAGGTGCTGGCGTTCCATGTTGTCGATCAGTCGTGTCATGCTGGGCTTGTCCTTGAAGGTGGCGTTGCACAGTTCCTGCTGGGTCACTCCATCCTTCTCCCATAGAAAGATGAGGACGGTCCATTGTTCCGGTGTGATTTCCATGCCGTTCTGCCGGAAGTTCCTCGACAACTTGCGGTTGATGGCTGCTGATACCTTTCCGTTCAGGATGGCAAATATCAGCCTCATGTCAAAATTGAACTGTTCTATCATAAATCATTGCTTAAACAACCTTGCAAAGGTACTTTTCTTCTTCGACAAATCCTATATTTGGATAAGAAAAAAATATGAATTGTTTGTAGTTCAAAATAAAATGCCTACCTTTGCACCGCAATTTTTAAATCAAACAAATTTATTTAATTAAACGAGTTATGAATCAATACGAAACCGTTTTCATTTTAACTCCCGTTTTGTCTGACGTTCAGATGAAGGAAGCGGTAGAGAAATTCAAAGGCATCCTTACTGCTGAAGGTGCTGAGATTGTAAATGAGGAAAACTGGGGACTGAAGAAGCTGGCTTATCCTATCCAGAAGAAGTCTACAGGTTTCTATCAGCTGATTGAGTTCAAGGCAGAGCCTTCTGTCATTGAAAAGCTGGAAGTAAATTTCCGTCGTGACGAGCGTGTCATCCGCTTCTTGACTTTCAAGCAAGACAAGTATGCCGCTGAATACGCTGCAAAAAGAAGAAGTGTTAAATCAAGTAAAAAGGAGGATTAATCATGGCACAACAAGTTCAATCAGAAATCAGATATTTAACTCCGCCCTCAGTAGACGTTAAGAAGAAGAAATACTGCCGTTTCAAAAAGAGCGGTATCAAGTACATCGATTACAAGGATCCCGAGTTTCTCAAGAAGTTCTTGAACGAACAGGGTAAGATTCTTCCCCGCCGCATTACCGGTACTTCACTGAAGTATCAGCGTCGCGTGGCTCAGGCCGTTAAGAGAGCACGTCACCTGGCATTGCTGCCTTATGTAACTGACATGATGAAATAATAAGGAGGAGATAGTATGGAAATTATATTGAAAGAAGACGTAATTAACTTGGGTTATAAGAACGATATCGTGACTGTTAAGTCCGGTTATGGTCGTAACTACCTCATCCCTACCGGCAAGGCCGTTATCGCTTCACCGGCTGCCAAGAAGATGTTGGCTGAAGAGCTGAAGCAGCGTGCTCACAAGCTGGAGAAAATCAAGAAGGATGCCGAAGAACTGGCTGCCAAGCTGCAGGGCGTTTCTTTGACCATCGCTACGAAGGTAAGCTCTACGGGTACTATTTTTGGTTCTGTAGGCAGCATTCAGATTGCCGACGAGCTGGCTAAGCTGGGTCACAACATCGATCGCAAGATCATCGTTGTGAAAGATGCCGTAAAGGAAGTAGGTCATTACAAGGCTCTCATCAAGCTGCACAAGGAAGTTTCTGTAGAAGTTCCTTTCGAAGTAGTTGCTGAAGAAGCTTAAAAATACTCTGTATATGGTTTGAAAGGGAATGTGCTTTGAGCGCATTCCCTTTTTTTATGTCTGTACGTGAGGTGCAAAGGGTGGCGGCCGGAAGAGGCGGTTAGGCTGGTGTTGGTAGGAAGGTGGGGCACAGGTCCCGTTGCGTACGTCCGTTCTTATGGGTAAAGCATTGCTTCTTGTGGATGAAAGCATTGCTTTTTATGGGTGAAAACATTGCTTCTTGTGGGGCAGAACATTGTATCTTTTGTAGGGGAGCATTGCATGGGTGAAGTCAAGGGGTGGAATCTCGGATAAAACAAAGGAGGCTGTGCCGAGCACAGCCTCCTTGAGTATGCGGGGGAAGGGTTCCCCCTTTGAGGGATTGGGATTATTCTTCCGCCTGGAATTTGCGGCTCACTTTCAGCAGGTTGGTGGTGTAGGTCACGACATTCTGCGCTTCCTGTACCATGGTCAGGTATACCATGCTTACCTTGATGCTGCCTGTGTGGCTCTGGATGCGTTGCAGTTCCTGGCGTTTCAGGTGGGAGAGCTGTCCGTTCAGGTCGTTGGCCTTGCGGATGTCTTCTTCCATGCCGTTGTAATCGTTGCTTTCGATGCGTTGGCGGCATATCTGCAGCAGGTTGGTGATGTCTTCCGTCACGTCGGCAAATTCGCCCTTCTGGATGGCATCCAGAGGCATGAAGTTGTTGTCCACGTGCTCCAGACAGGGCTCGCACATGCGTCCCACGCTGTAAACCAGTTCGCTGGCAAAGTCATTGCCCTGGTAGTAGTACAAGCCTTTCTCCAATATCGTGTTGTTGTCCAGGTGGCTCATGGCTACCGTACCGGTGCGTTTCATCTGTTTAATGAGTTGTTTCTCGAACTTCACGGCTCCCATGGAGCGGCGCAGGCCGCGCAGGTTCTCGTGCAGGAAGGAGGTCGACGTGCGTTCGAAGTTTTCTTCCGTGAAGGCCAGTACCTTGGCCAGCTCTTCGCGGGTATGGACTTGCAGCAGTCGCAGTACTTCGCTGTTGTCTGTGCTGGTCAGCAACTGTTTCAGTGTTTCATTGCCTTTTTCTTTCTCCTTGCGTTTCTTGTACATCACCTGGCTTCTGATGAGCATGAATACGGCCAGTGCAATGAGCAGGACGATGGCTGCCGTGCCGCCGTAATAGATGATGAGGGCCACGAAGAAGCAGATGGTGAAGGCAGCACCCGCCGTGATGAACCAGCCTCCGATGACGCTCAGTACGCCGGTGATGCGGAATACGGCGGAGTCGCGTCCCCAGGCACGGTCGGCCAGCGAGGTACCCATGGCCACCATGAACGTGACGTATGTAGTAGAAAGCGGCAGTTTCAGCGACGTACCCAGGGCGATGAGCAGGCCGGCCAGCACGAGGTTGACGGAAGCGCGTACCAGGTCGAAGGCAGCTCCGTCAGCCAGAATGGCTTCATCCTTGCGGAAGCGGCTGTCCATCCAGCGCTTGGTGCCTTCGGGAACAATCTTGGAGATGCCGTTGGCCATTGTCAGGCTGAAGCGGACCAGCGTACGGGCGATGGGGGTGCTTCCGAAGTTTTCCTCCCCTTCGTCCTGTCGGGAGAGGTCGACCGAAGTTTTGATGACGTTATGCGCCTTTTTTGAGGTGGCCAGGGCTATTACCATGACAGCTCCCGAACCGAACAGGAAGTACCAGGGCGTTTTGGCCGGTCCCAGCAGCGAGGTCATCAGATAGCCGTCGGCTCCGGCTGCCTGTCCGTTGGCCGTGTAGTCCATGAAAGAGGAATATCCGGCCAGGGGGACACCGATGAAGTTCACCAGGTCGTTTCCGGCGAAGGCCAGGGCCAGTGCAAAGGTACCCATCAGTACGATAACCTTGAATACGTTCACCTTGAAGGCGTGGAGTATCTGCATCAGGATGGTGAAGAATACGAAGAAGGCGGCCACCAGGGTCAGCGTGTTTTCGTGGATCCACTGCTTGTATTCCGCTGTCATGAACGAGCTGTCCTTCAATCCCTTGATCAGCATGAAGTAGATGATGCTGGTGGCGGCAAGACCTCCGAAGATGCCGATGCTGTATTTCATGTGCTTTTTGTAGTTGAAGGCAAACACGATACGTGCCAGCCATTGTACCAGCATACCGAAGAAGAAGGCTATGGCTACGGAGACAAAGATGGCCATGATGACGGACAAAGCTTTGTCTGTATTGATCAGGTCGCCCAATCCTAAAGTACCTTCACTGCTGTAGACCTTGATAAGTGCCAGTGCAAACGTACCGCCCAGCAGTTCGAATACCATCGAGACAGTGGTCGAGGTCGGCATACCCATCGTGTTGAATACGTCGAGCAGTACGACGTCTGTCAGCATCACAGCCAGCATGATGCACATGATTTCCGCAAAGTAGAAGTGCTGCGGCTGGTAGATGCCGTGCCGTGCGATGTCCATCATGCCGTTGCTCAAGGCTGCTCCGATAAAGACACCGATGCCTGCGATGAAGATGATGGTCTTGAAGGATGCCGCCTTGGCTCCGATGGCGGAGTTCAGGAAGTTGACGGCATCGTTGCTGACGCCCACCACAAGGTCGAATATGGCGAGGACGAACAGGAAGAGAACGATTCCCAAATAGATTGTTTCCATATTGATGTAATTGTGTATTTTATTTCCGTTTGCAAAGAACGGATGTTTGTGTTACAGGTGATTGTCATACATGTTACAATCGTGTTACAATCGTTCTTTCAGATACTCGTAGAACGTGTATTGCGCCCTTACCTGTTCGCGTTGCGGGTGGGGCGACTTCCAGCAGTTGCGCAGGTGTTCGTCCACGAAGCACGCCTTGCGCCGGTCGGCCAGCTGGATGTAGAGCATGTCCGTCAGTTCCTGCTTGAGGCGTTCGTCGAGTACGGGTACTACGGCCTCGATGCGGCGGTAGAGGTTGCGCCGCATCCAGTCGGGCGAACCCAGAAAGAGGCGCGGCTTGCCTCCGTTGCCGAAGTACCACACGCGGGCATGCTCCAGGAAGGTGTCCACGATGCGGGTGATGCGGATGTGGCGGCTGTAGGGCTGGTTGGGGATGAGGCAGCAGATGCCCCGGACGATGAGGTCGATTTCCACTCCCGCTTCCGAAGCCTCGTAGAGCCGGCTGATCATGACAGGGTCCTGCAGGGCGTTCATTTTCAGGATGATGCGGCCGCCCTTGCCGGCTTTGGCCAGCGCTGTTTCGTGGTCTATCAGTTTGTTCAGTTCGGGTATCAGGTTGAAGCGGGCCACCAGCAGGCGGTGGAATACGGGGGCGGCCACCTTGCCTTTCAGCGTGCGGAAGAGGGTGTGCAGGTCGTTGACGATGACCGGATTGCAGGTAAACAGGCCGCAGTCGGCATAGAGGGTGGCTGTCTTTTCGTTGAAGTTGCCGGTACTGATGTAGGCGTAGCCGGGCAGCTTGTGGCCTTCGCGGTCCTTGCGCAGCACGAGCGCCACCTTGGCGTGTACCTTCAGCTTGGGCAGGCTGTAGATGATGCGGATACCGGCTTTCTGCATCATGGCGGCTGTGGCCAGGTTGTTCTCCTCGTCGAACCGGGCCTTCAGCTCCACAAACACGGTCACCTTCTTGCCGTTCTGTGCGGCGGCCACCAGGGCGTTGATCACCTCCGAGTTCTCGGCCACGCGATACTGGGTCACCATGATTTCCTTCACCGTGGGTTCGTGTACGGCTTCGTAGAGGAAGTGGATGAAGTGTTCGAACGAGTGGTAGGGGTAGTGCAGCAGCAGGTCCTGCCGCTGCACGTAGTCGAAGACGGATTCCCGCTCGTTCAGGCAGGTCAGCTTCATGGGTTGCGGCTTCTGCATGGGCGTCAGGTTCGGGTTGGGGTTGGGCAGGTGGTTCAGGTCTTCCAGGTTGAGGTGCTTGTCGCCCGGCACCAGTTCGTTGCGGTCTATCCGGTAGGCGTCTACCAGAAACTCCAGGAAGTTGTGGGGCATGGCGCGGTCGTACACAAAGCGGCACACGGCGCCCGTCTTCCGTTTCTTCACTTTTGTCTTCAGCTGTTCGATGATCTCGTTGCTGCTCGTGGCGTCGTCTATCAGGATGTCGGCGTCGCGCGATATCTTGATGCAGTAGCTGCTGTCCACCCGATAGCCGGGGAAGATGGTGCCCAGGTTGGCCTTGATGATGTCTTCGATGAACATCAGGTAATAGTTTTTCCCCTCCTTGGGCAGTTCGATGAAGCGGGGCACCTTGCTGTAGGGTAGTTTCATCACGAAGTATTCGGGAGCGCAGGGAGCGTCTGGCCCTTCCGTCTTGGGATAGAGGCGGACGGCCAGGTACAGGCGGTTGTCGCGCAGGAAGGAGATGATGCGGTCCTTCGTCACCGGTACGGGGGCTAGGTAGGGAAAGATTTCTTCCAGGAAGAAGCGGCGCACGAATTCCCGGTGGAAGGGTTCCACTTCCGGGCTCTGGTAGAAGACGATGTGGTGCTTGCGCAGGGCGGGCAGGATTTTGGTCTCGTAGATACGGATACGGTCCTCCAGCTGACGGTTCACTTCGTTGTTGATTTCGTCCACCAGCTCGATGGCCGACTGTACGCTTTCCTCGTCTTCGGGCGTCTTGCCGGTGGCGATGGCCTTGTGGTCGGCCACCCGTACCTTGTAGAATTCTTCCAGGTTGGACGAATAGATGGAGATGAAGTTGATGCGTTCGTATAGCGGCAGGGTGTCGTCGTCGGCTTCGAGCAGGACGCGGTAGTTGAACGACAGCCAGCTGATGTCTCGTTTGAAGAACTGATATTCCATAACTGTAGATTTAGGGCGAAAGAGGGGAGAAGCTGATGGATTTCTGTCAACTAATCCGTCTCTCTTAGGCGAATGTAAGGCAAATGTACTTACCTTTGCACACAAAAACAAATGAAAAGATGATAAAAATAGGTCTGTTGTCCGATACACACGGATATTGGGACGAGAAATACTTGCAATACTTCGAATCGTGCGACGAAATCTGGCATGCCGGCGACATCGGTTCGCTCGAGGTGGCCGAACGCCTGGCCGCCTTCCGCCCTTTCCGGGCTGTGTATGGAAACATCGACGGGCAGGACCTCCGCCGTCTGTATCCGCAGACCCTCCGCTTCACGGCGGGCGGCGCCGAGGTACTGATGAAGCACATCGGCGGTTATCCTGGCAAGTACGATTCCTCGATAGCGGGCAGTCTGCTCACGCGTCCGCCGCAGCTCTTCATCAGCGGGCATTCGCACATCCTGAAGGTGAAGTACGACAAGACGCTCGGCATGCTCCACATCAATCCGGGGGCTGCGGGCAAGTACGGCTTCCACAAGGTGCGCACGCTGGTCCGCTTCGTTATCGACGGTGGCGTGTTCCGGGATCTGGAGGTGGTGGAGCTGGCGGGATAATCATTCCCTCAGAAGAGGAGAGCGGCACAGAGCAGCAGGCCCATGAGCAGCATGTTCCGCGAAGTGGCACCCAGGATGCGGTTCAGTCCCTTGCCTTCCCGGATTTTTACCATGTGGCGCCACGTCAGGAAGTGGAGGTAGAGGTAGAGGCACGGCGCCCAGACGAATTCCGTCCACGTCAGTCTTCCGCTGCCTACCAGGCCGGTGCAAAGCAATACGGCCGCTACGCCCAGCCCCAGATACAGGCCGGCTCCGAAGTGCTCTCCGTATCTCACTACCAGCGTCCGTTTCCCGCTGATGCGGTCCTGCTCACGGTCGCGGTAGTTGTTCACCATCAGCAGGGTGTCGATGACCAGTCCCGATACGAGCGACAGCAGGCACACGTCTCCGTTCACCTGCCCCGTCTGTACATAGTAGGTGCCGCCCACGGGCACGAAGCCGAAGAACACCAGTACCAGCACGTCGCCCCAGCCCCGGTAGGAGAGCACGGTGGTGTAGAGAAACGCAAACAGCAGGCACAGCACGCCCAGCAACACCAGTTCCCATCCGCCGTACGGCAGTTTTCCCCAGACTGAATACAATACTCCCAGGCCGCAGGCACACGCCAGTACCAGCACGACACCGATGCCGATGGTCATGGCGTGCGGCGTAATCCATCCCTCGGCACAAGCCCGCTGGGGGCCGAGGCGGTCACTGCGGTCGCTCCCCTTCCGGAAGTCGAACAAGTCGTTGATGAAGTTGGCTGCTACTTGCATCAGGCAGGCGAAGAGCAGGCACAGCACCGCTTCCTCCGTCTGGAACTTTCGGTCGGCATAGGCCAGCGCACAGCCCAGCATCACGGGGACGACCGCTGCTGTCAGCGTCTTGGGACGGGCGGCCAGAAGCCAGGCGCGGGGGGAGTTGGGGTGCATAAGTTGGTTATTGCTTTTATTGGAAGAGTGTATTACTGATATGGATTGATTTTCTCCGTCAGGGGTATTTCTTCGAGCAGTGTCCCGTCCACCGTAACACCCAGCGTAATATTCGTACTGGTTGTATCATTTTCTACTTTGACCGAGAGGGTATAACATTTGGAGGGGGATAAAGTCAGAGTTTTGCTGTGAGTCCCATTGTAAGGAGAAGGCAGATTGACGGTGCACGACAATTCCCGCCCAGCTTCGCCTACATTGAAATAGGCCTTTCTATAGCGATAATTCGTCTCGTTGAAGGTGAATGTCCGGTCGGGCGCATCGGTTGCATGCAGCTCGATGGAGTAGGTGGGGAACATGCTTTCTATAAAGTTACTGAAGTCCACTTCTACAGACGAGTTCGCCATGCCGCAGTTCACCGTCACAGTTTTCGTTTCATTGGCGGTAACTGCAAAAGTCTCTTCTCCGTACATACGCATTTGGCCCCAACTTTGATTCGCGCTTTCTGCCTCTGCTTCCGTACAGTTCTCTGCCGTCAGCACATAATCCTCACTGACCGCGCAGGTAAAGGTGGTTCCGGCAATGTCGCCATACCTCTTGTTGGTGAAGAGGGGTGTATCTCCCCGCTTGAGGTTAACCCGGAATTCTTTGATATCTTCCTCGTCGAAATAGAGTGATGACTTGGTAGAGATTTCTACGCTTGTTGTATCCACTACAGCGAAGCGAATTTCACCGGTTCCTTCGTTCTGTATGGGGCTGTCTTCGTTCGTACAGGCGGCGAACGAGAATAAGCCCATTAGGGTAAGGATGTATAGGAGTTGTTTATTCATAACTTCTTATTAGTTATATAATATATGTAGAGTGTGAACTTTAGACCATGGACCTGCAGCTTCATACGAACTATTTAATTTTACTTCAGATTCATTTGGAGAAAAAGTTCCAACTCCGGATAATGAATAGTTTTTTCCAGTATTATCATTGTCTTGTCTATTCCCAGGCTGGGATATTATTTGTGTTTCGTTTATCTTTACGGTAAATGTTGTTTCACACCATATAGATATAAGGATATTGTAATGATAATCTCTAACGGTTACATTTGTATTTATTTTTACTCCTATATCATTTGGTATATAGAAAGCCATTTTAGATGTCGCTGTGCACTCTCCACTTCCTCTAATACCTCCTAACTGAATTAATCCGTTGTCATATTTACAATTCCAACTTGCCAATTTCCAATCAGCTTCAACCATTGCTGAAGGTACATACGGCAATCCCGTAACATCACATTCCACTGACGGTGAGTCTATTGAAGTACCATCAAAAGAAACCGTAGCAGTCAACGCATGCTTTTGCCAAGCGAGGGGGGTGAGTTGCGAGACAGTACCGAATGGCAATTCTTCCGAAGTCTGTCCACTATCTGTTTTATAAGTCACCTTCAAGATATTGGAATAATTGGGATTGCCTGAAATTTCAGATGAGATGGTTGCCGTGGAGGCTATATCAAAAATGCTGGAACCGTCTTTCGTGTTGGCTGCATCGGCTCCAGAACTCTGGTAGACTGAATAGCTGGTGCTTCCCGATACCGTAACAGTAAACTCCGGTTGGGGAATCTCTTCCAGCACAGCAGAGGTAAGTTCAATTGTTTCTCCAGTTTGCAGGTGAATGGAAGCTGCCAATGTGGTGCCTTGGGGTACATACGGCCAGCCTTCTGTTACAGTCATCATTGTATTGTTTTCTGGTTTAGCCGTATAGGTTCGAATAGATGTTCCATTGTATAAAAGTTGGATGTTCCATACATCCACCAATTCTAAGGGGGCACCATTGGCATCAAGATTCAGGATAACATCAGTTCCGGTCAAAGAACCGTCCGCATAGGTATGCGTAGCAGTTGCTGTCAACTGGATATTGGAGAATACTGACAAATCCGGATCACACTGAATCACGTACTTCGTCTGTGCAGCGGTCGGAGAAACGACCGTCCATTCATGCGAAGTCTCGTTTCCTAATAGGTTTGTTCCCTCGAATACAGCGTTTACTGACTGTCCGGCCTGTGCGAACAGGTAGCCATCCGATTCTTCCTTGTTCGCCAGTGTCATAGAGGAGTTTCCAGCCTTGATAATCAGTGCCCACTCTTTATAATGTTTTTGCAGACTCTCGCTTACGGCAGACGTCAGCATGGCGTTTGCCAAAACGGCATTGAGGGTCGTTTCCGTCGCCTTTCCGGGTAAAATCTGAACCTGGACAGATGTGGAGAAGTAGGGCGTAGCTTGTATCGGATTGTTATCGCCGCAATAAGCGGTTACCGTATAGCCACCGGCCGTCAGCTCGACGCCTTCAGTTGTCAGTTCACTGTATGGCTTGGGAAAGCCTTCCACGGATTCCTTGCCCATCTGGATGTCAATCATGAAATCCTCCGCTTTCGGGATGAGGGCATCGGGAAGGGAACCTGCTTCTGCTCGGGTCGTGGAGGTCAGCTCCACATCCACGCTGCCCAGTGTCAGGCGCAGATAGCCCGTGCCCTCTCCGTATTCCTGGAGAAGGTTCTCGCCGGAGCAGCCTGCCAGCATCCAGCAAAGGGTGGCCAGTGTCAGGACTTGTTGTATCAGTTTGTTCATATAGGTCTGGTTCATCTCTATTCGTATATCAGTTCAAAATTGTCAATCAGCAGTTTGCTCCCCACGCCTCCGGTAAAGAAGTCGCCATATTTGCTGGCCGATGCTACGACCAGAATATATTTCGGAGTACGGTCGGTGTAGCGATAGTCCAATACGAGGTCCTTTTGTTGGTACTGCGCGTCCGACTGCCCGCTGATATATTCGGCATAGGCAATGACGTGTGAGTCGTTCTTGTCGAACAGCTGCCGTTCGCTGGGACGTGTGCGTATCTCCAGCGGTTGGTCCCAGTCGGTCAGGGCAATGTAGATGTGGCAGGAGTCCGGCCGTCCTTTCAGATAGCTGTACGAGTCTTCGCCTACCTTGTCGATGGTGGCCGACGTATATTTGTAGTGGATGCGCAGTTTGGAGGGGAACGAAGAAAATTCCCGTCCGAAGCTCAGCACACCGTTGGTACCTACCGTCTTCACATAGCTTCCGGTGAAGATGTTTCCCGCTGCGAACTTGAGGACCAGGTATTTCGACTCCAGGGAGGCTGCTTTCCCGCTTCCGTTGCAGCTCTCCTCAGTGGGAATGGAGTTGCTGTCGCTGATGGTGACGGCTCCCTTGTTGCCGGTGTCCCAGAAGGATTCCCCTCCCGATGCCCAGGGGTTCCAGAGCTTGTCCACCTGATGCCAGTTGTCAAAGCTCCCGTCGGTCAGTGGGGTGGCCGGTGCTGTGGTGAAAGTGCTGGTATAGTCGTTTGAGTCGCTTATCTGGATGGTATATTGGTAATTGGTGCCCGGTTCCAGTCCCTGTAGGGTGGTGGTATAGCTGGTGCCGTTGACATTGATGTCGGCATCTGCCACAGCGCTCCATTCGTTGTCCGTTTCTTTCTTGTAAGTGATGACCGGACGTTTCCCGCTTTGGATGCTGCCGGAGAGACTCGCGCTGGTAGCTCTGGCAAATGTGGTGGCTTCATGTGTTGTTTCAGTGTCGGCATGGTAGACGTAAACCGTCCATTTCAGACTGGTTTCTTCCCATCCCCGCGAGACGAAGAATATACAAGGTTGTGAAAAGTCATAATAGCTGGCAGCCGTCGGGTCGGGGTATACGGAACCATGTTCTCCTCCGAGCTTGAACGATGTCACTTTTATTCGGTAGAGAGGCTGTTCTTGGGCCACGTAGACGATGACATTCCGGTTGTTTTCGTCGATAACGGCATTCCCTATTTGGTTTTCCAGCACGATGTTGCGCGTGACGATTTGCTGGACTGTTATTTTCCAGATGTAATCCTGATAGGTTTGCAGGGTGAGGTTGACGGGATTGGAAAAGTTCATCCGGGTATCCGAAGAAATGGGAATTGCATCCAGTGATTCGAAGCCGGTTGTCGGAAACTTACTGTAGTTTGTACATAAGGTCGAGTCTATGACAAGGGCTGCATCGTTGCTGACGGTCAGTTTGGTGATACGCAGCTTGGTCAGGTCCACGGTGTCGTCCACGTAGAGCGCTATGGTTCGGTCGTTCTTGTTGATGGTAGTCTGGGTACTGCTGTTGCCGTTGGCATCGCATTGCCCTTCCACTTCGAAAGCGGTGATGCTGCCATCCACAAACGGATAGGGAATGTCGTTTTCTATCTTGCACGATGCGACTGTCAGCAGGCAGAGGATGTAATATAGGATTTTGCTATTCATCGTTTTCATTGCTTATAGGGGCGTTTTACAAATAGAAAGTCATACCGATATTGATGGAGAACAGATTGATTTTGAAGTTTCCCGATGAGGTTCGTCTCATTCCTGTTTCCACTTGGTTGGTTTTCTGGTTCTGCCATTTAAAGTTATATCCCATGACTCCCACCGATACTTCTACGGCCGACCAGTTGGTGACGAAAGCACTCATACCCGGTGCAATACCAATCTGCAGGTTGTGGGCCTGTTCATAGGTGCCGTCATATTCGGTGCCCGCCCCTGTTGAGTTTTTGCCGACTCCGTAGGCATACGTCAGGCGTACTTCGTTGAAGAGACCGAAGATTTTGCTCTTGCCGATAGGCATATAGGTGCGTAGGAAGCCTGATACCTGGTATTCGTGTTCCAGATAATACAGGTCCTTGAGGTTGATGTTGAAATCTTCGCCCAGATTTAGTTCGAAGTTGGCCATATCCAGATAGGTACGGTTGTAACCGAAGCGCAGACCGGCGGCCATGTTGTCCTTGAAGAAGTAGCCAACGTACGGGCTTACGTTGAAGGTATATCCCAATCCCTGCACATTCTTTATGACAAGAAAGTTCAGGTTGTCCTCTTCGTGTTCGGAGTAGGAAACTGTACCTCCCGTCATCCATTGTCCTTTGGGGATGAAGACAGTCTGCATGATGCCACGGTCTATTCGTTCGGGGCGTTCTACCCGCTTCTTTTTCTTTTTCCCTATTACCTTCTTTGCTTCATAGGTGGTTGTGGTCTGGATATTAATTAACGTGCTGTCCGATGACCTTTTTGAAGGTTGTCTGTCAGAATTTCCTTGTGCGTAAAGGGCATTCCCAAAGGCAAACAATAATATAAGTGGCAGCAGTTTTTGCATAAGATTTCAAAAAAACAAGTATAACCGGAGGAACAGGGACAAGACCTGCTCCTTCGGTTTTGTTGGAGGTTAATAATCTCGCTTTATTCTTGTATGGTAGGCTGGCCGTAAACCAGTTCCAGGTCATCAATGTACATTACACTACCTGTACTACCTGTGAAGTAGTCACCATACTTGCTGGCGGAGAATACAATGATTAAATAGTACGTGCCCAGTGGCTCCAGACTTCTGTACTTGAAGTCTAAAGTGAATTCTTTCCAGCCATTGGTCGTTACAGCATCGGCATCATCCATACGGGAATACGCAATGATTCTCTTATCTGTTTCCCAGTCAGGGAATGTGCTAATGTCTGTATTATCTATCAATATTTTCTCTTTTGATAGGGCAATATAGATGGAACAAAGATCATCTGTTCCTTTTATTCCTACACCTTCGGGTGTATTGCTTCCGCGATAATCTATCTTACCGCTTGTGTAATTGAACCAGCCATGTAAGGCGGATGGACGAGAGTTAAACGGTTGACCAAAATAGATAGAAGCTCCATCCATTCCCTGTAATTCGCCAAATTGTCCTGCATACAGGTTACCTGCTGCAAATTGTCCAAAAGAAAGGACACCGATAAATTGAGATTTTAATTCTGCTGATTTTCCATTTGAAGTATGCACTATAGTACTATTCCCTTGTGTGGGATTTTTGCTCATTAATGATCCACCTTTATTTCCCGAATCCCAGAATGAGCCGTTGGTAGTAAATTCATCATCTGTTGTAGCATACCAAACGCCATCTTTTTGAACCCAATCTTCCATATCACCGTTGGGTAATGCTGTTGCGCCTTCTGTGGTAAATGTAATGACCTCGCTGGCATAAGCATTTTCATTCTTTTCATAGGTAAGGCGGTAGTTGTATTGGGTAGCGGGTGATAGGTTAGTGAGTGTAGCCGTGTACTTTTGGCCTTCACTGTCGTAAGTTGCACTGCAGGTTTGCCATTCCTCAGCATCAGTAGCCTTGTATTCGAAACGCATGGCTGCCGGGTCGATTTCCCCTTCGGCACTTCCCTCCAAATATGCAAAGTTACTCCAGGCGTTGGCCGGCAGTGCTTCCAGTTTGGTGCTTGCCTCTATCGAAACATCAAATGTAAAGTTGAAAATGATTTCTTCTCCATTGATGGTAATTGTGGGCTTTTCAATGGAACCGGCATCTGCTACCTTGAAATTCAGAATGTAGTGTTTGCGAGCCTTTACACCGGTGATGGAGGTGCTTTGTGAATGTTGTTGTCCGGCTTGGTTGGTGACGTTGACGGTCACAGTTAGGTCGCTCACCGGGAAATAGCCTGGTTTCAGTTCGCTGCCCATCACAAAGTCCAATGCGGCAACGCCCTCTAAAGCCGACGAAACCGTAGTCGTGGCTTTAGCAAACTTCTGGAAAGATTCATCGTAGTTGACGGTTACTTTCACATTGGCCAGCGTACAAGTGATGTTGGCTGTCACTTCCTTTCCTGTTTCTATAGTTATCTGTTGGCTTCCTGCATAGTAGGGAACGTCGAAACCCGATTCAGAACCGTCGAATCCGTTGGAGGAAGCCTTGACGGTATATTGTCCGGGAGCCAGACGCAGCTGTGTCCCTTTCAGTGTCTCCCAGTCGTCGGTACTTTCCACTACGTCTCCTTTGCTGTCTACTATCTGTATGGCAATCTGCAAAGGTTTGTAATTTTCGGGTATGGCTTTCGTGTCGACATAAGCATTGGTACCCACTTCGATACGCAAATAGCCGATATTACTTTCCAAATCTTCTTGTTGGCAGGATACTGCCATCCATGTGGTAAGCAGTATTGTTAGGAATAGATATATCTTTTTCATTTGTTGTTCTATATTTATTCGTTTACACGGATTGTGAGGATTGCAGATTTCTGTTGATTATTCTTGTCTATGACTGTTAGGGTAAACTTATGTTCTCCTACATATCCAGGTCCATTCATAAGCAGTGATAATAATGCATCATTTAATGTAAAGCTATAAATGGTGTCGTTAATCTGGGGTAATGCAAATAAAGAACCTAAATCTGCCGCGTCATCCGAAGCCAAATCCAAACCGTTTCCACTCGTCAATCCCATCAGTCCTGCTGCCATTTCAAAAGTGGAATTTGTCGTATTTACTTTTACGAACATATTTTGTATTCCGTTTTGAACGCTCATGTTGATTACTACAGGGGACTCAGGATAATCTGTTGTACCATATGCCAAATCTACTCCGTTGGTCAGATAATTATTCCCTTCCGGTTCAGTGATGCTTATTGTTTCTCCTGGTACAGGTGGATCAGGATTTGGATTATGGGTCGGTATCTCCACCGCTTCGCTGCTATCCTCAAAAGTGATGTTGGTATTGATGGTGATTCCTTCCAAATTGCCAGTAGAGGACGTAACGGTACCCATATTGATTTCCAGTGCATCACCTCCCGTAAATGCTTCGCCGACTTCTTCATAATTTTCAGTGGCATCCTTTTTGCGGAAATTACGTGATTCGCTTACCGTGTTACCGGCTGTTGTGGTGGCACGGATGTTGACAGTTATGGTTGTTACATTATCATCAAAATGCCAATAGATAGGTGCGGGGGTCAGATTCTCCTGTGTGTACGACAAGGCCATCTCGCTGCCGTCGTTGATGGTTATGGTCCATTGACTGAAGGCTTCCTTAAAGTCTTCGCCGTAGTTCATCTGGATGCGGCTGTTGGCCATGCGGCATACAACGTCGGCCTTGCTTGCGATGTCTTTGCTGACTGTAATGTCGGTACTGCCAGCATAGTAGGGGGTAGTCATCTGTTTCTCTAGCGTACCCGGGGTATGCGAGGAGAGGGTATATTGTCCCACCGGTACGGTGATGCTGGCCGGCATTTCGGCCAATGTCTCGTATTCATGTTTGATGTCGGTCACTCCGTCGCTGATACCTTGTATCACGACGGGATAGGTATTAGTATCAATTCCACTGACGTCTGCACGTGTCTGCGACACCGGTTGTTTGACGCTGACTCCCAGTTCTATCGAGCCAGTATCTTCTTTGTCGACCAAACTGCCTGTCAGTTCGTTTTTCAGTTCGCACGATGCCAGGCTGAGCATGGCGGCCGTGCCTAAGATAAAGATATAATGTAGAGATTTCATAGAAATTATGTAATTCTTTAGTATGATGTGAAAACGATTATACCCAATCGGCAGGTACTTCGATGTCTATAGTCTCATCGTCAGTTGTTTCGTCGATTGTGATTTCAATGCCCAGGTTGCCGTTATCGTCTGCCGGAGCGATGTTCAGTGTCCACGATTTGTTGGGAGCCAAGGTGTAGGTCTTTACTACCGTTGCTGTCTTGTTGTCGTCCAAACGTGTCACTTGAATGGTGGCTGTTACCGTTTCGCCAGCGTTGTCAACCTTCAAGTACCAGGGATCGGTGTCTCTTTTGGCCCATACGGCTGTAGTGCCGGCAGCTTTCAGCGCAGCGGTTTCGTACACGATCGAGTAGTCGCTGAAATATTCGTCCATGTTGGAGGCAAAGGTCGCTTTCACCTTTCCACAAGTGGGCTGGCAGTTTACTGTTACTTCCTGAACGGGTTCTCCGTTAACTTGGAAACTTGTACTGCCTTCTACATAGAAGCTTTCCCTAGAGGCATTGTTTTCAGTGCCGTAAAAAGCCTTGAGGGTGTATGAACCGTTGTTCAGGTTGATTTTCTCTTCTTTTTCCGAATAAAGGAATTCCTTTACAAGAGTCCCTTCATCGTTCAGAATTTGCACGCTGTAGTTGTCTACATTGCTATAGGTGCTTTCGTCCACAGCTTTGGTGAAAACTGTGCTGGTGGTAAGGCCCAAGGTAATGCTACCTGTACCCTCTGAGAGGGTGGGCTCGTCGTTTTGTGAAGCGCAGGAGCCGAGTATCACACTGATACTCAGAAGGCACGCTGCTAACGTTGATTTCGTATTCATATCTGTTTTTGCTATATAAAATCCGCCGCAAAGTAACAACTTTTCTCGAAATGCTGCAAGTCCCTTTTTAAGGGAATTCAGTTCTTTTTTTAAGGAATTGGGGTGTGATAGAGGGGAAATAGCCCGTTTAATGTCTGTTTTTTAAGATTCAGGGTGAAAGGAGGAAGAAGTGAAAGGCTATTTTGAAGAGTATGGCGGCCGGCGGAGCGGCAGGCTTGGGTCCGTTACCATTGAAGGGAACAGCCGTTACCTTTAAAGGGTAACGCCCGTATCCTTCAAAGGTAACGTGCGTTTCCGTGCACAGGGAACAGTCGTTTCCTTGGGGTGGGAACGGCCGTTTCCATATACAGGAAACGGCCGGTAGGAGAGCTTTATTCCGGCATCATCACCACTCCCTGCTTCTTCCTGCCGTCCATCTTGACGGTCATGGGACGGTCGAAGCGGACGTGGCGCAGGTATTCCGTCTCATGCAGGGCAGGCTGGGCGTTGAGGTAGTCCTGGTTGTAGAGGCCGTCGTTCATGTAGGCGTTGATGGTGAAGTAGCCCACGCCGAACGATGTCAGGTTCTGGAAGAAGTGGGTGCCCTGGCTGGGGTCCACTCGGTAGTTGGTCAGGCCGGCTTCCACGATGACGCGGGCCGCACTGATGTGGGGCCACTTCACGGGGATGCCCAGCCACGTGTCGCTGCTGCCCCAGCGGCCGGGACCCACCAGTACGTAGTTGCGTCCTTCGTCCAGGAACTGCTGGTTGAGCTTTTCGATCTCCCAGGCTATCTTCTGGTTGTTCGAGGCGCTGTAGTGGTCGGTCTTCACGTAGACGATGTCGTAGAGGTCGTTCATGATGCCTTGTCCCAGGGAGTTGTTGGAGCGTAGCAGCAGCCGGTCGTCGGGGATGGCGCTGAGGTCTTCGTCGAGCACGGCGTTATTGTCCACGATGGGGCGTATTTGCAGCAGGTAGAAGGTGCCTGTCTTGTCCTTCTCGCGGCTCAAGGTGGCGGCAAACTCAATCTCTACGGGGCGGCGCATCTCTTCCTGTCCGTACTTCAGGGCCAGTTGCAGGATGCGCGCCAGGGGGAAGACGTCGTGTTGCAGGATGTTGGCAAAGGTGATGACCTTGCGCCCTCCCGGATACAGGCCGTCGCGGATAATCTGGTCGTAGGGGTCGTAGGTCGAGGCGATGTAGTTGAGCGCACCGTCCTTCTCGGCTTCCTTGACGGGCAGCTTCAGCAGGTTGAAGCCGTCGTCGATAGAGAAGTCGTGGCCGGAGTTGCTCAGGTCGAGGGCGTAGAAGCGGGTCTGCGTCTCGCGCAGGGCTATCTCCATCTCGCTGGTCTGGAGCACTTTGGTGGGGTGGTAGGGCGAGAAGCGGAGCGTCAGGCCGCCGTCCACGATGTACTTGCCCAGTCCGAGAGCCAGGTTGACGATGCCTTCCTCGGCCTTCTCGTCGCCCAGGGGGTAGTAGTTGAGCGAGCGGGCCACGCCCGACATGCTGGGGTAGAAACGGGGACCGTACTGGTTGCCCACCACTTCCTGCAGGATGACGGCCATCTTCTCCTGGTCGATAACGTTGCTCGTGGCCTGCATGTAGGCCTTGGAGTCGCGGAAGTAGACCGAGGCATAGACGCCCTTGATGGCGTCGCTCAGCATGCGGAGCATTTCATACTTGTCGTCCAGGTAGGGAATCATGTACGTGTTGTAGATGCCGGCGAAAGGCTGGTAGTGCGAGTCTTCGAGCAGCGACGACGAGCGCACGGCGATGGGCGACTTCACCACGTCGAAGAAGGTGAAGAAGTCTTCGACCAGACGGTCGGGCAGCTTGGCCTTGAGGAAATAGCGCAGGATGGTGGAGTCGTCCACGTCCGACAGGGCCACCTGGTAGAGGTTGTTGGTCTCCATGAACTCGTCGAACACGTCGGTACAGAGCACCACGGTCTTGGGGATGGCGACGCGGGCGTTGTCGAACTCCTCGAACTCGGGGTGGCGCTTCACCAGGTTGTCGATGAAGGCCAGACCGCGCCCCTTGCCTCCCAGCGAGCCTTCGCCGATGCGGGCAAAGTTGGAGTAGCGGTCGAAGCGGTCGCGCTTGAAGACGGCCACCACGCCCTGGTTCTTCATCTTGCGGTACTTGACGATGGCTTCGAAGATAATCTGTCGGTGGGCATCCACATCCTGGAGCGTGTTCCACGTGATGGGTTTCAGGAACTCGGCAATGGGGAACATGGCGCGCGAGTAGAGCCAGCGGCTGATGTGGTTGCGGCTGATGTGGTAGAGGAACGATTCCGACGGGACGGCAAACAGGATGTTCTGCAGCTCCTTGAGGTTCTTCACGCGGGCTATCTCTTCCATCGTGTCGGGGTTGCGGAAGATAAAGTCTCCGAAGCCGAAGTTGTCCGAAACGATGCGGCGCAGGTCCACGTCCATCTTCTTGGAGTTCTTGTCGATGAAGGCGGCTCCGTACTTGTTGGCATAGGTCATGTTCTCCGTTTCGGACGACTGGATGATGAGCGGCACGAAGGGGTCTTCCTTGCGGATGGCGGCGCAGAGGCGGATGCCGGCCATGCCGTCCTTTTCGCCGCGCTCGGTGCGGGGGAAGCGGACGTCGGTCACCACGCCCAGTATGTTGTTCTTGTACTTGGTGTAGATGGAGATAGCTTCGTCGTAGGTGCGGGCGAGTACGATTTTGGGACGTCCGCGCATGCGCAGGGTGCGCTGGTGGGCGTTCAGCGCCTCGGTACTGAATTCCTGACTCTGCTTCAGCACGAACTTGTAGAGGTTGGGCAGCAGGGACGAGTAGAAGCGGATGCTGTCCTCCACCAGCAGGATGGCCTGCACACCCACTTCGTTGACGTCGTGCTCCAGGTTCATCTTGTCCTCGATCAGCTTGATGATGGATACCAACAGGTCCGTGTTGCCCAGCCAGCAGAACACGTACTCGAAGGCGCTGAGGTCTTCGTTTGCGATGCGCTTGGTGATGCCGTGACTGAAGGGGGTGAGGATGACCATCGGAATGTGGGGCCATGCCGCCTTGATGGTGCGGGCCACGTCAAAGCCTTCGTTGTCGCCCGTGCCCGGCATGCAGATGATGAGGTCGTAGGTCATGTTCTTCAGCTGGGCCAGAGCCTCGTCGCAGGTGCTCACCTGCGTGAAGCGGGGCGGATAGCGCAGGGACAGCGAAGTGTATTCGTTGAATATCTTCTCGTCGATGCGTCCGTCGTCTTCCAGCATGAAGGCGTCGTAGGGGTTGGCTATCAGGAGTACGTTGAAGATACGGCGGGTCATCAGGTTGGCAAATTGCGTATCTTTCAGGTAAAGCAGATTGAGTTTCAGTTTGCTGAGCATGTTTTTCCAAAATTAGTAAGGCAAAAGTCGTGTTTTTTCTTGGGATATGCAAGTGGGGGGATAAAAAAGAATGCTTTGTCATCCCGGCTTTAAGCTGGGATGACAAAGCATTTTGCTGATGTGACTTTGTTTTGAGCCCCTCTTGCTGGCAGCTCGTTTCTGCATCAGTGCTTGTAGCACACCTTATATATAATAGGTATGTCGAGCACGCCTTGCGGGGCTACGCTGCGGGTACTTGCCGTCCGTTTGGGACCTGGAATCAGCGGGCTGTATTCCAGCACGTGACGCATGCGTTCCCTTTGGTTGGGCGTAAAGCGGTCTGCATAGCTGATCTCGTAATCCATCAGGTTGTAGGACGTAAAGGTCGTTCCTGTTTGGCAATTCTCCCGTTCAAAAGCCTCCATGGAGAAGTTTTTGTAATATTCCGCCAGCATCATCTGATAGGCATAGCGATTGTATGAAGGGGTATCTGGACAATAATCCGAATCAATGCATGCTGTTGAAAGACCCCCAGTTTCTTGGGCATTTTCATCTTCATCGAAAGCATGGTGCAGACCCAGATAGTGTCCCAATTCATGGGCCAGAGTTACATTGGCGTCCGCAGCATTGTAATATCCGGCAGGGGTATCCTGGTCAAAGTAGAGGCTGTTGATGGAGACACAGTGCGGATAGCCCAGGTTGGAGTTTTCCAGGCGGTCATATTTCACAGACTGAAGCCCTTCCAGATAGTTCGGACCCTCGACAGACAGCGGCAGGTGGGAAATGCCTAAGATTAGGCTACCATTCACTTCTGAAAAATTGTAAAGCATGACGTTGATGTACTTGTTCATATTCCAAAGCTGGTTCAGGATTTTGGAGCTGTTGCTTACCATGAAGTTTTCGCAGTCGATGGGCATTTCGTTCCAGGCGATGTATTCCACTCCCGGCGTTTCGAGCGGATTGCCGGCTTCGTCCGTTTCGGGCAGGTAGAAATCCAGGTTGATGTCCTGTCCGGCATCACCGCCTGCGGCGATGGTCTGTCCATCGTAGTATTGGTTCACTTTGGCTAATACCTGTTTGATGCGGTTGGCGGTAATGTACTGGTGCGGGTCGCTCTGGTCTTTATATAACACGTGGAAGATGACCGGAATTCGGTAGGTTAGCTCCTGTCCGGCAGGTACGGCCTTTTGTACGATGTCGATGTTGGTCTGGGTACCGTTGCAATAGATGACCACGGTGCCGGTTCGGTCTTTGGAGATGTTACCCATCACTTCTATTTGGATGGTGGCATCGCCGGTTCCCTTGCTGGGCGTTACGTTGCACCAGTCCTTGTTGAGGCTGGTGGCTGTCCATTCGCCGGAAGTATGGATGTCGAGTGAGAGGGTCTTTCCCTCGGGTGGAACGTCAGTGAAGCTGTCCTGCGACAGGGTGAAGGGAGATTCGTTGGTGCTGCAGCTTGCCAGAATCAGGCAAAGAAAAGCAGCCATCAGGTAAGTGAATTTCGTTTTCATGTCTTGATGAACTGGTTTAATGATTTAGGTTGGTTAAAGTCATAAATGCAAAGGTATGAATATTTTTTGGATTTTTAATACATTGGCTCCATTTTCTTTCTGACGTATGGTACTTGTTCACTTGTGAAATGACATTTTATTATTATTTGCTTATTTTTTCGGTTGAAAGTTTAGGGGATTTGAAAAGAATGACTATATTTGCAGTGTTGTTAGCTGACATTTTGATTGGCTAACGCAAAGGAACCCATTTGATAAACCTTTTAAAGCGTAATATTATGAATATTGAACGTATCATGGCCTCTTTGGAGGCAAAACATCCCGGCGAATCTGAATATCTTCAAGCCGTCAAGGAAGTGCTTCTTTCCATCGAAGATATCTATAACCAGCATCCTGAATTCGAGAAGGCCAAGATTATCGAACGTCTGGTAGAACCCGACCGCATCTTTACGTTCCGCGTAACGTGGGTGGACGACAAGGGTGAAGTCCAGACAAATCTGGGCTATCGCGTGCAGTTCAACAACGCCATTGGCCCGTACAAAGGCGGTATCCGTTTCCATGCTTCCGTCAATCTGTCTATCCTGAAGTTCCTGGGATTTGAGCAGACCTTCAAGAATGCCCTGACTACGCTTCCGATGGGGGGCGGCAAGGGCGGTTCTGACTTCTCGCCGCGCGGCAAGAGCGACGCTGAAATCATGCGTTTCTGCCAAGCCTTCATTCTGGAATTGTGGCGCCACCTGGGTCCCGACATGGATGTGCCTGCCGGCGATATCGGCGTAGGCGGCCGCGAGGTTGGATATATGTTCGGTATGTACAAGAAGCTGACTCGTGAGTTTACGGGTACCTTTACCGGCAAGGGACTGGAGGTCGGCGGTTCGCTGATCCGTCCGGAGGCTACCGGTTTCGGCGGTCTGTATTTCGTGAACCAGATGCTGCAGACCAAGGGCATCGACATCAAGGGCAAGACGGTGGCCATCTCCGGCTTCGGCAACGTGGCATGGGGTGCCGCTACCAAGGCTACCCAGCTGGGCGCTAAGGTAGTGACCATTTCCGGTCCCGACGGCTACATCTACGATCCCGACGGTGTCAGCGGCGAAAAGATTGACTATATGCTGGAACTTCGTGCATCGGGCAACGACATCGTTGCACCTTATGCCGAGCAGTTCCCGGGTGCTACGTTCGTGGCCGGCAAACGTCCGTGGGAAGTGAAGGTGGACATCGCACTGCCTTGTGCTACCCAGAACGAGCTGAACGGCGATGATGCCCGTCAGCTGATTGCCAACAACGTGCTGTGCGTAGGCGAAATCTCGAACATGGGATGTACGCCCGAGGCTATCGACCTCTTCATCGAGCACAAGATGATGTACGCACCGGGCAAGGCCGTCAACGCAGGCGGTGTGGCCACCAGCGGACTGGAAATGTCGCAGAACGCCATGCACCTCAGCTGGAGCGCTGCCGAAGTGGATCAGAAGTTGCATGCCATCATGCACGGCATCCACGAACAGTGCGTGAAGTATGGTACTGAACCCGATGGCTACATCAACTACGTGAAGGGCGCAAACATCGCCGGCTTCATGAAGGTTGCCCACGCCATGATGGGACAAGGCATAATTTAAGAGAGAAACTTTGTTTAGTTGTATTTGTATTTGTGGTTTATGCTGCCCTGTGCCTGTGAAGGTACGGGGCAGCGTTTTTTTGTCCGTCAGGCAGATGAAGTGGCAGGACGTTACCTGTTTATGGGTATTTTGCAGCGATTTGTCCGAAAAGGCTTTAACTTAGTTTCCGATGTATAGGGCTTAATCTTTAAAATTATTACCTTTGCACATCGAAACCAATAAAAACAGTTAAGAATATGCTATTTCCGGAATTGAAACAAAGACGTGATAAAATACGCGTACTGATGGCACAACAGGGGATTGATGCCGCCCTCATTACTTGCAATGTCAACTTGATTTATACCTACGGACGGGTAGTCAGCGGCTATCTGTATCTGCCGTTGAACGATTTTGCCCGTTTGTTCGTGAAGCGTCCCAACACCATTGAAGGCGAACACATCATGCCCATCCGAAAGCCCGAACAGCTGCCGGAACTGATTCAGGCATGCGGCCTGCCGTTGCCGAAGAAGCTGATGCTCGAGGGAAGCGAGCTGTCCTTTAACGAATACAATCGCCTGGCGGCCTGTTTCCCCGAGGCGGAAGTGGTGCCTTGCGGTACGGATCTCATTCGCCAGGCACGCAGCACCAAGACGGAGATGGAGATTGAGTTCTTCCGTCGGTCGGGCGTGGCGCATGCAAAGGCTTACGCACAGATTCCGTCGGTCTACCGGCCCGGCATGACCGATCTCCAGCTTTCCGTTGAGGTGGAGCGGCTGATGCGCCTGGAGGGTTGTCTGGGTATCTTCCGGGTGTTCGGACAAAGCATGGAGATATTCATGGGAAGCCTGCTGGCAGGCGACAATGCGGCGGCTCCTTCGCCCTACGACTTCGCTTTGGGAGGTGCCGGACTCGACCCCACGCTGCCTGGCGGTGCCAACGGTTCGCTGATACAGCCCGGCCAGAGCATCATGGTCGATATGGGAGGTAATTTCTATGGTTACATGGGCGACATGAGCCGTGTATACTCCGTCGGCAAGCTGATGGATCAGGCTTATGCGGCCCATCAGACCTGCCTGGAGATACAGGAGGCCGTGGCAGCCATGGCCAAGCCGGGAGTCATCTGCGAGGACCTGTACAGCAAGGCCATCGAGCTGGTGACGAAAGCCGGTTTTGCCGACTATTTCATGGGAGTGGAGCAGAAGGCGAAGTTCATCGGTCATGGCATCGGACTGGAGATCAACGAGGCACCTGTCATCGCTCCCCGCATCCGTCAGGAACTGGAGCCGGGCATGGTCTTTGCCCTCGAGCCGAAAATCGTATTGCCGGGAGTCGGTCCGCTGGGTATCGAGAATTCCTGGGTAGTGACGACTGAAGGCCTGGAAAAACTGACGCTTGCTCCCGAAGAAATCATCGAGCTTTAACGGGCAGTTGTTTGGGAATGTCATGCAGTGCTTCGTGAACTGCTGACGAAGTGCTTTGTTACCCCCTCATGCAGTGCTTCGTCAGAGTGTAAGGAAGCACTGCATGAGGGGGGAACGAAGCACTTGATGATAGTGTTCCTTTGCACCATTTTACTTTGAATATTATAACTTGTCACCCTACTTGGTTGATTGTTAATGATTTATTGCGTCAAGTGAAAGGCGTGTTTATAAACTTTCTGTAACTGATTAAATAAATAGGCTGCCTTTAAAGGCAGCCTATTTATTTAATTGTCCGCGTAAAGTTTACCCGAGACTTTACGCGTCACCGTAAAGTATATATAATCAGATAGTTACTGCGTCAAGTTTTTAAACTTGCCTTTTGCTCAACCACCGGCGTACAGGCTCGTCGTAAAGTTTCAGGCAGAGCCAGGCCAGCAGGATGCTGCCGGCATAGACCGTGAGGGCCGTGGGCCACACTTCGCGGAATGTATAGTATTTGTGCTCGATCAGCCAGGAGTAGAACAGGTACATCACGGGGTAGTGGACGGCATAGAGCGGATAGGAGATGTCGCCTGCAAACCGGCATATCCGGGTGGAGTGCTTGTCCGTAGTCTTTCCGGAGGCAGCCAGCCACACCAGCACGGGGAATACGAGGAAGATGCAGAATACTTCGTACAGACCGTTCAGGCAGATGCCTTCTTTACCTTCTATATAAGGAACGCAGAACAGAACGAGCAATACGGCTGTGCAAATCCAGAAGGCCCCTTTGATTTTGACGGGCTTGAAGTGGCGCGACAGCAGCATGCCCAGTGTGAAGGGGAAGAGCATGCGCAGCAGTCCGCCCACGAAGTTGGCACCGTCCAGCGTCCAGCCTACACCGATCATGCCGTAGCCCACTACGTCGAACAGGGCGAACCACGCCAGCCCCAGTCCCGACAGGACGGTCAGCAGGCCCAGCATCTTGTTGCTCAGGCGGTGGATGAAGAGTGCATAGAGGATGTTGCCGATGTATTCGAAGAAGAGCGACCAGCTCGGCCCGTTCAGTGGAAACATTTCACCGTTGCCTCGTATGTCATAGCAGGCACCTGGGGCGGCCGGAATGAAGAACAGGGCACAGAGCAGGGCAAGCATCACCAGCGAAAGGCTCACGTGGGTGCCGTCCCATTGCACCGAACCTTGCAGCAGGTAGAACACCACGCCCAGTACGGCTCCCATCACAATCATCGGATGGAGGCGAATCAGCCGCCGCTTGAAGAAGTTGCCCAGACTCATGCTTTTGCCCAGTCGGTCGTCGTAGGCGTAGCCGATGACGAAACCGGACAGGATGAAAAAGAAGTCTACGGCCAGGTAACCGTGGTTGATAACGGTAATGAGGGTGCCCCCGGCAGCAAAGGACAAGCCTTCGAAGATGTGGTAGAACACCACCAGCAGGGCGGCTACGCCACGCAGGCCGTCGAGCAGTTCATAATGGGGTTTGGTGTCGCTGAAGGCGGCAGAAGAAATGTTTCTCATGGATGGTATCATGTTATTTTCTGTGTTAATCCGAGCAATTTGCAATAATGAGCCCTGACTTGATTAGTCCCCTTCGTAATATTCTTCCAGAAAGTAGCGGGCGATGAAGTCCCAGTGCCGTTGCAGCACTTCCCGACCTCCGGCAAAGGGCAGGGCGGCATCGGGCAGGAGGCCGTGCTGCATGCCATACTTCAGCAGGTCGAAGGGACAGCGGCCGGGCAGGCAGAACAGTTCGTAAGCCTCGGCGGCGGCCGTTGGGGCATCGTAGGCGGGGTTGCGGGAGTCGCAGAAGCAGGAGGCTACGCCCGGGGCGAGCAGCATGCCTTTGGCGTTGGCGTAAATCACGAAGTCCTTTTCGTCCTTCAGGTCGGCCAGTACACCTCCGGGATGGTCTTCCCATTCCAGTGTGCCGGTGAGGAAGGCATGCAGGTCTCCGTAAGTGGCGAAGTAGAGCAGAGGATGTCCGTGGCTGTAGGCCAGGCAGCGTTCCACGTCTTTCGTCAGGCGGGAGTCGGGTGTCACTTCGGGCAGGGGAGTGGTGACCGTGTCCAGCAGACCGAGGTCCATGACCCAAGTCTCGGTCGAGGGAATTTCGTTGATGGGGGCTTCCTCGAAGAGGCTGTCCATCCGGTCGTAGAGTTGCCCGGCCAGCGTCATCAGGAATGCTTCGTGGGGAGGCAGGAAGTGGAAGGAGGGATGCAGGCCCGACAGGTTTTTCCACAAGAGGAAGCAGACATCGTCCCGGTTGATTTCGTCGTCGATGTAGTCGTTGCAGGCATAGAAGGGAAGCGGTTGCCCGTACAGCATGCGGTAGCGGGCGGTGAAAGCCTTCCATCCGCCTGCCTGGGCGATGGCATCCTGAAAGTAGAGGGCCGTGTCCAGGGCTGTTTGGGCAGCCTTGCCTGCGGCGTGGTCTTGAAACAGGGGCGAGGCGGCCACGAGGGGCAGCACTTCGTTGGCGAAGTTTAGGTACCAGGTGTCGCCGGGCAGCGCCCGTTTGCGTCCGTTGGCTTCCAGCCATCGTTTCATATAGATAGGAGTCGTTTTCATGGATGGGAATCTGTTTTAAAGTCTTTTTAAGGCCAGCTTGATGACCTGCTCCACCGGGGCGTCGGGTGTTTCCTTCAGGATGGCCAGCACCACTTTCTGTGAGGCGGCCTGGGCAAAGCCCAGCATGGTGAGGGCGGCTACGGCTTCGTCCATCACCTCGCTGCTGGTAGCGGCTTGGAGCGGAAGGCCCGGTTCGCTGCCCATGGCAGCCGCCACGGCTCCCGTCTTGATTTTGTCCTTCAGGTCCACGATGATGCGCTGGGCTGTCTTCAGACCGATGCCTTTCACCGTCTTCAGCAGGCTGGCGTTCTCCGTACTGATGATGTTGATAAGTTCGGCGGAGGACAGGGCCGAGAGTATCGTGCGGGCGGTGTTTCCACCGATGCCCGACACGGAGATGAGCAGCAGGAAGAGTTCGCGCTCCTGCTTGTCGGCAAAGCCGTAGAGCTGGTAGGCGTCTTCGCGGACGGCTTCGTAGATGTAGAGCTTGCAGGACTTCTTGCCCTGGATGGCCGAATAGGTGTTGAGCGAGATGCTGGCCAGGTAGCCCACACCGTTGCAGTCGATGACGGCGGCTGCCGGACTGAGTTCGGCCAGTTCGCCCCGGAGGTATTCTATCATAAGTTTTCAGTTCTTTATTGGGATGCGGTAGTAATGGTTAATGGTCAATGGCAGATGGAGTGAAACCCATGTCCGGTGCAAATGTACGAAATATCCTCCGTCTATAAAATAGCTTAATAAAGAAAAAAGGAAATGGAAGATTGTGTGGGTTTATGCCGAAATTCAATGAAAAATGTGTATTTTTGTGCCCGCTAAATAGATAACTGATAACTAAAATCAATAAAAGTATGAAAAAAGTAAGAGCTGCCATCGTTGGTTATGGCAATATCGGGCACTATGTGCTCCAGGCTTTACAGGCTGCGCCTGATTTCGAGATTGCCGGTGTCGTACGCCGCGCAGGAGCCGAGAACCGTCCGGCTGAACTGAACGACTACCCTGTAGTGAAGGACATCAAGGAGCTGGAAGGTGTGGACGTGGCCATCCTCTGTACGCCCACCCGCAGCGTGGAGAAGTATGCCAAGGAGATTTTGGCCTTGGGTATCCACACGGTAGACAGTTTTGACATCCATACCGGCATTGCCGACCTGCGCCGCACGCTGGACGCCGAGGCAAAGGCTCACAACACGGTGTCCATCATTTCCGCCGGCTGGGATCCGGGAAGTGACTCCGTAGTACGCACTTTGCTGGAGGCCATTGCCCCGAAAGGCATCACCTATACCAACTTCGGTCCGGGCATGAGCATGGGCCACACCGTAGCCGTCAAGGCTGTGGAAGGTGTCAAGGCTGCCCTCTCCATGACTATCCCCACCGGTACGGGCATCCATCGCCGTATGGTGTACATCGAACTGAAGGATGGCTACGACTTCGACAAGGTGGCTGCCGCCATCAAGGCCGATCCCTACTTCGTGAACGATGAGACACACGTGAAACTCGTGCCCAGCGTAGATGCACTGCTTGACATGGGTCACGGTGTGAACCTCACCCGTAAGGGCGTTTCGGGAAAGACGCAGAATCAGCTGTTCGAGTTCAACATGCGTATCAACAATCCGGCCCTGACGGCTCAGGTATTGGTATGCGTGGCACGTGCTTCGATGCGCCAGCAGCCGGGCTGCTACACGATGATTGAAATCCCTGTCATCGACCTGCTGCCGGGCGACCGCGAGGAATGGATCTCCCACTTGGTATAATCATACCTATATATCTGATAACAGCGAGGGCGCGTCCTGACTGGACGCGCCCTCGTTTTGTCTGGTCCTTATCTCGCCGGCTTCAGCAGCAGGGTGTGGTTGTTCGTGTCGCGCCATTCGGCCATCAGGGCATAGAAGTCGCCGTAGGTTTGGGGCGTAAGCCGTTGTTGCGTGATGCTGAGGCTGCGGGTCACGGTCACACCGTCTGCGCTGGGGCGGTAGGTGAACGACACCTTGCCGCACCGGTTAGTCAGTACCTTGTCGGCTTTCGGACTCCAGGCGGTACCTTCGGGCAGCTTCACCAGCGTTTCGCAGGTCACTTCCAGCGTCTGCGGGAGCAGAATGTTCTCACGGATGCCGGTGTTGGCGGCATAGGCGTAGAGCGGCAGGGCGGTTGATACCGGCTTCAGACTGACAACCTTCCATCCGTCGGGTAGCGTCTGCGAGTTGTCTGTGTTTACCTCCAGTCTGTCTTTCTGAATATCCTGGGCATTGCCAAGAGGCAGTTCCAGGGGTTGTGCCTGGAGGTCGGTTACCGTCATGTAGCCTTGTAGCCGGGCTTCCTCCTTATCTTGTAGCGTTACACCTTTTGGGGTGACATCTGATATAGCCACGACCGATACGATGGTTCCCAGTCCACAGTTGTCTGCTTCCGAAGGACGGAGGGCACAGACGGCCACTTCGGCCTTCAGTCCGGCTGCCTGCTGCAGGGTAGCATCCAGATTGATCAGCTCAGCCTGTGTGCCGTAGGCGCTGCGGATGACTTCCGAGGCCGGACGCAGGCGGTAGCCCGCTTCACTGAGCGACACCTTGCACTGGCCGGAGCGGTACAGCCTGTCCATGTAGGTGGCAATGGCGCTTTGCAGGTCGGTGCTGTCCTTTTGCGCTTCTTGCTTCAGCTCAGCCAGCTTGGCATCGATGACGGTACGGTCGCCTGCGACAAACTGACGGGCGAGCGACTTCAGTGCGTCGGCATGGCTTGTCCAGGTAGAGGCCACGATAACAGGCATCATGCCGGAGGCCACCTGCTGTACCATGCCCAGACTGCCACGCAGCGAGGGATAGGAATAGGGGCGCGGCTCCACGTTTTTCAGGGTCCACGTCAGAATCTTCATGCCGTCCTGATGCGTTTCTACCGGACGGCTGGAGGCGTTCAGCAATTCGTAGTGCAGAGTTTTGCCTTCGGGCACCTCGATGCGACAAGTGAACTCGTCGATGGGCGATAGTTCTTTGATCGGGCAACAGATGTCCAGTTCAGGCAAGTAACCTGCCTGACTCTTGATGGAGTAGTCCAGGCAGATGGTGGCACCCAGCTCCAGGCCGGTGTGTACTACGACCATTTCCTTCAGTCCGTTATAGGCAGGCGCATTGGCGGCTGCGGAGGGCAACACTTCGACAAAGGCGTTGTCGGGGGTACGGATGATGGTACCGTCCTTCTGCCGTGTGTACGAATCGTGTATTTCGAGCTGCTGGTATTGCGGATTGTAGACGATGAACGTTTCGCCGTAGAGGCTGTTCATGGCGGCGTGGGTGTAGAGGGTGAGTTCTTTCTGCACGCGGAGTTCCTGACTGCCGTCGGCATGCAGGGTGTAGGTCTTCGACAACTTGCCGAAGCGTGCCTCTGGAGCAGCCTGTGCGGTGAGGACCACGGACAGGAGCAAGGCAAGTACACCTATATAGAGTTGGATTGTTTTCATTCTTCTTCAGTTCTGTTTTGAGTGTTCGACGAATCGGTTCATTTCTTTACGACGAGGTACTGGCCGTAGCTCTTGGCGGTATTCACAGCCTGGCGGAAGCTGTCCCAATCGGCAGCCTCGTAGACGCGCTTCTTCAGAGCGAGGCGGGTCTTTACGGTCAGCCGGTTGCCTTCCTGGGCGATGGAGCCGTCGAAGTCGGCTGCCTGTCCGCTAAGATTGTCGTGGCGGGGTTCTCCTGCCAGCAGGTAGCCAGAGGGCAGACGGAGCGTCTCGTCCAGTTCAACCAGGCGCGAGCAGCCGTCCTTAAAGCCGTATTGGCGTGTCTCCAGGCTGGTGTCGATGCGCAGGTAGGACATCACTTGCGTGTAGAGGTTGTTCAACACGAAAGGCTTGAAGACCATTTCGCCCCCGTCGCCAGCCAGGGCATAGCCGGGTATCTCGTAGCGGAAGGTGATGCGGATGGGTGCCTTCTGATAGTCTTTCGGGTTACGGCCGTAGTCCACGCTGAGGAGGCGAGCCTTGGGCGAAACGTTCAGCAGTTGTCGTTCCATGGTGTTCTGCCATTCGGTCTGGAAGCCGGTGGTGAAGATGCGGCGGATGTTGCTGTCGCTCTGTCCTTCGGCTTCGATGGTGAAGCTGCCTCGCAGAGTGCCGTTGTCGGCAAGTCGGTTGTCGGCGTGGATGCGGACGTAGTGGTTCTCGGGAGCGGAAACGGGTGTCAGGCAGAGGTCGGTGCCTTCGGGCGTGCCGGGCAGGTAGTTCTGCTGCTGTTCGGCGCTGCTCCACAGCTCGCGGCAGAAGGGCACCCACGTGGGGTCGAGGGGCATCAGCGTGCCGTCCTGCAGGCGTACCACGGCCACGCAGTGGTTGAAGTGGTCGGCGGGGATGGTTTCTACGCGGCTGCCTGCCATCGTCATGGCCGGATAGGCTTCGAAGCCTGCCATGCGCAGGAAGGCGATGAGTGTGCCGGCAATGTCCTTGCACACGCCGCAGCGGTCGGTATAGTTCATCTTCAGGTTGTGCAGGGTGAAGCCTTCGCCCTTGCCCATGGTGATGCCGGCATAGCGGATGTTGTCGGCCACCCAGTGGGTCAGCACGGCTATCTTTTCCATATCAGTCTTCTTGCCGCGTATCAGTTCGTCCACCTTGCGCTGGGCTTCGGGGATAGCGGTGAAGCTGCCATAGTCTTCGTTGACGCCGTAGAACCAGCGCGACTTGTCACGCCAGTCGGCAGTGGTGGACATCATCAGCTTGGGAGCGGCGTCGTAGAAGTCCACCATGTTCGGTTCGCGCCGGAAAGGCATCAGGCCGTCCGAGGCGAAGGTATAGACCTTTCGTCCGTCCTCGTAGCGCAGGGACGACGTGCAGCTGCCCTGATAGAACTGGAACTGCATGTCCTTGTCGCCGGGCAGGCTGACGCGATAGACCTTGCGCACCGTCGGGTCGCCGCTCCAGAAAGGCACGATGTCGTAGAACTGGCCGCGCATGGGCGGGATGAAGCGTGAATCGTCATCCTCCTGCGGCATGTCGGCCAGCAGGGCGTAGGTGAATCCCTTCTTGTCTATCTCGTAGTCGATGACGTCGCCGGGCTTCAGCTGTCCCAACTCAATCATAATCTGACGGGCGCCCCAGTAGATGGCACGGGCGGGTGCGGCATAGTCCAGGGTTTTCGATACGTCCACCTCGGTCTTCGTGCCGTCGGCATGGTGGACGGTCACCCGACGGAAGCGGGCGGCAGCCGTCAGCGGGTCGTAGTCGTACTTCAGCACACGCTGGCGCAGGGCGCCGGCTGGTGTCTGCACCTTGACGGCGCGGCACACGGCGAACGAACCTTGTCCGCTGGGTTGTACCGTGACGCTGGTGCTGTCCAGCAGGTTGACACAATCGTGTCGGGCGTAAGCCTCGTCCTGCAAGGCCGTCCGTTCATAGGCCTTCCACGACTGGGCCTGCAGGGCCGTCATTCCGCACAGCAGGGCGGCGGCCAGTGTAGCAGTTGTCTTTTTCATATCGTTTGTTTTTGGTAGGACAATTTTTTGCATTTTCTCTGTTGCCTTATCAGCGTGCTAAAGTATAATTTTTATATGGAATATGCAAAAAAAGTACAAGCGACATAGACGAGTACGTTCACTGACTCAATCAGTCCGTACAAGCCCGTGTCGCTTGTAGTTTCATAGAAAATTCTCCGTGTATCCATTCAGGGAGCTACTGGATATGTAGATATAGGATAAACGGTTTGTGTTATGATTTTCTTAGAAGATGAACCTCAGCACATCGTTCAGGTTGGCCCAGATGAGCAGGGCGAAGAGCAGGAACATGCCCACCATCTGCGCACGCTCCATGAACTTGTCGCTGGGCTTGCGGCGTGCCACAATCTCGTAGATGAGGAACAGTACATGGCCGCCGTCCAGGGCGGGGATGGGCAGGATGTTCATGAAGGCCAGGATGATGGAGAGGAAGGCCGTCATGTACCAGAACTGGTGCCAGTCCCACGTGGCGGGGAAGATGCTGCCGATGGTGCCGAAGCCGCCCAGCTGCTTGGCGCCCTCCTTGGAGAAGAGGTATTTCATTTGGTTGACGTAGCCCTTGAGTGTGTTCACGCCCAGTGTGACGCCGGCAGGGAACGAAGAAAAGAAGCTGTATTCCTTCTTCACGATGGGGAGCAGGCGGGCGGTGCGCATATCGGCAGTGACACCGATTTCGTAGAGCGAGTCGGTGGCTATGCTGAGGGTATCGGTGACGCCGTTGCGGACGTAAGTCAGGCGGATATCGTGTGAAGCCTGACCGTCTTTCTGGCGTTTCAGCATTTCTTCCTTGAAGTCAAAGTAGGCGATGTTGCGCCCGTCCAGCTGCGTGATGCTGTCGCCCGACTGGAGACCGGCCAGTGCGGCAGGGCGTCCGGCTACGATGCTGTCGATGACGAACGGGTAACGGAAGTCGGCAAAGCGGGCACTGTCGGCCAGCAGACGGTCCATCAGCCCTTCGGGAATGTAGACCGAGGCCGGTTTGCCGTCGCGCAGGACACTGACCTGACGGGCATCGACAATGGATGTCAGCAGGTCACCGCCCATGCGTTCGAAGGGTACGCCGTCGGCCGAGAGCAGTACGTCGCCGTCGCGGAAGCCGGCCTGGTGCATGCTTTCGTTGAAGTCCATGCCGAGCGGTGCCTTCTGCACGGGAATGTAGGAGTCGCCCCAGGCAAAGAGAATCATGGAGTAGATGAACAGAGCCAGCAGGAAGTTGAACAGTACGCCGCCCACCATGATGAGCAGACGCTGCCAGGCCGGTTTGGCCCGGAATTCCCACGGCTGTACAGGTTGTTTCATCTGTTCGGTGTCCATCGACTCGTCTATCATGCCGGCAATCTTGACATAGCCACCCAGGGGCAGCCAGCCGATGCCATATTCCGTTTCGCTGTTCTTGGGCTTGAACTTGAACAGCGTGAACCAAGGGTCAAAGAATAGACAGAACTTTTCAACCCGGGTCTTGAAGAGACGGGCGAAGAGGAAGTGCCCCATTTCGTGTATGACGACGAGCAGCGAGAGGCTCATGATGAGTTGCAGGGCACGAATCAAGAATGTTTCCATTATTTATTCAACTATAAATTATCAATTTTTACTTTCCAATTATTTATTTATCAGACTTTCTGCTATACGGCGCGCTTCGGCATCCGTTGCCACATAGTCTTCGTAGGTGGGTTTCTGGATGAAGGATACACGTCCCATCGTTTTTTCGATGACGTCGCTCATGCCGAGGAAGGAGATGCGGTCGTGCAGGAAGGCGGCCACACAGACTTCGTTGGCGGCATTGACGATGCAAGGCATGTTTCCACCGCGGTGAAGGGCTTCGTAAGCCTGCGCCAGGTTTCGGAAGCGTTCGGTGTCGGGTTGCTCGAAGGTGAGCTGCGTGCACTTGCTGAAGTCCAGCCGCGGGAACGAGGCATGCAGGCGGTCGGGATAAGAGAACGCGTACTGGATGGGCAGACGCATGTCGGGCATACCGAGCTGAGCCTTTACGGCACCGTCTTCGAACTGTACCATGCTGTGGATGACCGATTGCGGATGTACCACCACTTCTATCTGGTCGGGCCGTACACCGAAGAGCCATTTGGCCTCTATTACCTCGAAGCCTTTGTTCATCATCGAGGCGGAGTCGATGGTAATTTTGGCTCCCATGTCCCAGTTGGGATGGCGCAGGGCCTGTTCCTTGGTCACCGTCTTCAGTTGTTCGTGGCTGAAGGTGCGGAAGGGACCTCCCGAAGCAGTGAGGATGACTTTCTCAATGGGATTGCCTGCTTCGCCGGCCAGGCACTGGAACACGGCCGAGTGTTCGGAGTCGACGGGCAGGATGGGAGTACCGTTGACACGGGCTAGGTCGTTGATGAGGTCACCAGCTACAACCAGCGTTTCCTTGTTGGCCAGGGCGATGGTCTTCCGGGCACGGATGGCATGGATGGTGGGGCGGAGGCCGGCGTAACCTACCATGGCCGTCAGCACGATGTCGACCGGTTTCTCCTGTACAATCTGGCAGATGGCTTCTTCGCCGGCATAGACTTTGATGGGCAGGTCGGCCAGAGCCTCTTTCAGTTTGGGGTATTTTTCTTCGTTGGCGATGACCACAGCCTCAGGCATGAACCGACGTGCTTGGGCGATGAGTTCATCCACACGGTTGTTGGCTGTCAGCACATAGGCTTCGTACTTGTCGGGATGCTCCTCAATGACTTGCAGGGCCTGTGTTCCGATGGAACCGGTAGAACCGAGTATGGCTATCTGTTTCTTCATGATATATCGTTTTATTTAGAATACTATATGAATTTCGGGGTTGATGGCTCTTCCGCGGTACCACAGCTCAAAGTGCAGGTGTGGGCCGGTAGTCAGCTGTCCCGTGTTGCCCACCAGGGCGATGGCTTCTCCGGCCTTCACCGTGTCGCCTTCTTTCTTGAGCAGGGAACCGCAGTGCTTGTAGATGGACACGAGGTCCTGACTGTGCTGCACCTGAATGATGTAGCCTGTCTCGGCAGTGTAGGCGCTCAGGATGACGGTACCGTCCAGAGTGGCCAGTATGCTTTCGCCGGGAGTGGCGGCAATATCCGTTCCGTAATGCCGCTGTTCGGGGTTGAAGGAAGACGATACGATGCCGCGTGTGGGGCAGTAGAAGTTCAGCCCTTCGGTTGGTCCGGTGGCAACGTTGGTCAGGTTGTATTTTTCCTTTTCCTCGTATTGCTTGCGGAATTCTTCTTCGCGTTGGGTACGTTCCATCAGAGAATCCTGGCGCAGGGTGGTCAGCGAGTCGATGGACTGGATGGTGTCGGCCTTGACCTCGCCGCGGAAGATGTCTTGGATGTTCATGATGTACAGGTTCTGCCTCTCTACCAGTCGCTGGAGAGAGTCCACGCGCAGGGCATTGTCTACCACCTGGGCACGTATTTCGCTGTTCATGTAGCCCGGCAGATAGTTGCGCAGCGGGGTGAAGGCCACGATGAGCGAGGCTATCACAAACAGGACGGTCAGTACGGACAGAAGTACGGAGATGCCGTTCAGCTTGGACACGTGCAGGCCTACCACCTCTTCCAGCGTATTCTCGTTGACGATGGTCAGCTTGTACTTGAACTTGATGTTGTTCCAGAACGCTTTGCTTTTTTTCCTCTTTTTCGTCTGCATGAATCTTGGTTTAAGAATGGATTATTCGTCTTCCGCTTCGTCAAGGTTTACCAGGCCGGCAGGCAGGCTGACGGTGATGACCTTATGCTTCTGGTCAATATCGGTGATGAACTCTTCCTGGGCGGGTATCAGCAGCTCTTCACCGTTGTGATCTACGACAAACAGCGTGTTGAGGGTCGAAGTGTCCACTTCTGTCACGTCGCCCAGATAGCCGTGATGGATTTCCTCCATGCGGAAACCTACGAAGTAGTTCCAGGTCAGTTCTTCGGGTTCGGCTTCATCGGCATGCTTCACGGGGAACCACACTTCCACATTGGTAAACATGCGGGCCCGCTCGGCGGTATCGACCCCTTCGAGCTTCATCAGGGCGGTGGTGTCCGAGCGGAAGCGGTATTCCTCGATGAAGAAGGGAACGAAGATGCCGTCCAGCAGGCAGACAATGTATTCGGCCTCCACACGGTCGAAGATGTCGTCGGTGAAGGTGAACAGCAGTTCGCCGTGAATGCCGTGCGGCTTGTTGAATATTCCTATCTTATATACTTCTTCTCGTTTAATCATAATGGTCAAATTCTCGTTATTCTCGCTCCGATGGCGTTCAGTCGTCCTTCGATGTCCTGATAGCCGCGGTCTATCTGCTCGATGTTGTGGATGCGGCTGATGCCGTCGGCACTCATGGCTGCGATGAGCAGGGCAATACCGGCACGGATGTCGGGCGAAGTCATGTTGCCGCCGTGCAGGCGGAAGGTACGGTTGTGGCCGATGACGACGGCACGGTGAGGATCGCAGAGAATGATCTGCGCTCCCATGTCAATCAGCTTGTCGACAAAGAACAGGCGGCTTTCAAACATCTTCTGGTGGATGAGTACGCTGCCCTTGGCCTGGGTGGCCACGACGAGCATCACACTCAGCAGGTCGGGCGTCAGTCCCGGCCAGGGTGCGTCGGCAATGGTCATGATGGATCCGTCCATGAACGACTCTATCTCGTAGCTTTCCTGTGCCGGTATGTATATGTCGTCGCCCCGTTGTTCCAGTCGGATGCCCAGACGTCGGAAACATTGGGGAATAATCCCCAGGTTCTCATAAGAGACATCCTTGATGGTCAGTTCGCTGGCCGTCATGGCGGCCATCCCGATGAAGCTGCCCACTTCAATCATGTCGGGCAGGATGGTGTGCTCCGTGCCGTGCAGTTCCTTCACTCCTTCGATGGTGAGCAGGTTCGAGGCGATGCCCGTTATCTTGGCTCCCATGCGGTTCAGCATGCGGCAAAGCTGCTGTACATAGGGCTCGCAGGCCGCATTGTAGATGGTGGTCGTACCTTCGGCCAGCACGGCGGCCATAATGATGTTGGCCGTACCCGTTACGGAGGCTTCGTCCAGCAGCATGTAGGTGCCTTTCAGGCGGTCGGCCGTTATGTCGAAAGTGCCCGCCGCTTCGTTGTGGTGGAAGCGGGCGCCCAGGTTCTGTATGCCGATGAAGTGGGTATCCAGTCGCCGGCGTCCTATCTTGTCGCCGCCGGGTTTGGAAATGACGGCCCGTCCGAAGCGGGCGACCATAGGCCCTACCAGCATGACCGAACCACGCAGGCTGGAGCATTTCTTCAGGAACTCCTCGCTTTCCAGATAGGCGGTGTCAATGCGGGCTGCCTGGAAAGTATAGCTGTCAATGCCGTTTTTGGTGACTTCTACCCCCATGTCGCGCATCAGCTGTATCAGGTTGTTCACGTCCAGAATGTTGGGCACGTTGTGTACGGTCACTTTGTCCGCGGTGAGCAGTGTGGCGCAGATAATCTGCAGCGCCTCGTTCTTGGCTCCCTGCGGATGGATCTCACCCGCCAGCCTGTGTCCTCCTTCGATGATGAATGATGCCATGTTGGTTCGGTTTATGGAAAAAGAATAGGGTGGGCCCTGCGTGTAGGGTCAATATTTCTTTTTCTTGTTGTTGCGGTTGTTGTTATTGCTGTTGTTGTTCGGCATGTTGGCTTTGGTCGGACGGTAATACAAGTCAATGCGTTCGGCCATCAGCTTCAGGATGTCGTCGGTCATCTGCAACTTGCCGCCCGACAGTTCGTACAGATCGTCGGCTATCTTGCGGTCGTCCACCGTGTCCTTGTTCCACGTCATGTAATCCTTTTTCATGTGGTTACAGATGAGGGCCACCAAGTTTTGCTTCTCGTCGCCTTCGGGGAACTCGCATGCCTTCTGTATCAGCACTTCCAAGGTGCGGCCGTAGTGGCGGTAGCGGATTTTAGTGCAGGGGTAGGGCACGGGGTCGGGTTTGGAGTCGAGGTCGTTCTTGGGAATGATTTCAAACGGGTAGTCGATGTCCAGTTTGAAATCGGACATGATGGCCAGGTGGTCCCACAGTTTATGTTTGAAGTCGGGCAAGTCGCGCAGATGCGGGAACATGCCGCCCATGATGTTGATGATGGTATTGGCGCAACGCTGGCGTTCGGCGCGGTCTTCGATGGTCAGAGCATAGTCTACCATGTTCTGGATGCTGCGGCCGTATTCGGGCAGGGGCATCCGCTTTTGTTGGGTGTTATATTGCATATATTCAATAAATTATCGGGTCTGTTATTCTTTCAGCAGATTTTTGGGCTTCCCCGCCACAAATTCCTTCAGATAGAAGGGCTCGAAGTAGGCTACGTCCTCGTACTTTCCTTCGGCTATGGCCTTTTCGGCCAGGGGGAACATCATGCTGGCCAGGGGGCGGATGCCGTCGATAAAGTGAGCGTTCGGGTGGGTAATCTTTTCCTTGCACTTGGCGGCGCCATCACCGAAGAAGTAGACGGGATGCTGGTCGAGAAACTCGCGGTAAGAGTTTTCGTCCACAATGTCGGCGCTGATGTCGCGCACGGTCTTCAAGGCCCGGTCGTAGATGGCTGCGTACACTTCCATGCGGCGGGCGTCTATCATGGGGCACAGCAGGGCGTCTTCGGGCAGCTCGTCGTGGTAGAGCAGCACCGGTACGCACTGTACCTTCAACGTTGGCAGGCCGATGAGCTTCAGGTCGCGGCCGTAGCAGATGCCCTTGGCCATGGACACACCGATGCGCAGGCCCGTATAGGAACCCGGACCGCAACTGACGGCCACCGCATCCAGCGGCATGGCATGGCTGTCGGCAAAAGACAGGGCTTCGTCTACAAATACTCCCAGTGAAACGGCGTGTGAAGGGCCGTTCAGGTCTTCTTTCTTGAACACTACCTGCCCGTCTTCGCTTACGGCTACCGAACAGGCGGAAGTGGATGTTTCAATATGCAGGATACATGACATAGTTTCTATACCTCTTTAAATCAGCTGACAAATTTACGGGATTATTTTCAGTATTTAAAAATAATCGTGTAATTTTGCACAAAACTTAAGAAGCATTATGATACAATCGATGACGGGATATGGCAAGGCCATTGTCGAATTGCCCGATAAAAAGATAAATGTTGAAATCAAGTCGCTAAACAGTAAGGCGATGGACCTGTCGACGCGTATTGCACCGATTTACAGGGAAAAAGAGATGGAAATCCGTAACGAAATTGCCCGTGTGCTGGAGCGTGGCAAGGTGGATTTCAGCCTTTGGGTAGAGAAGAAAGATGCCGAACAGCTGGCTACCCCCATCAACCAGGAACTGGTGGCTGCCTACTATCACCGCATCAAGGAAATTTCGGCCGCCACAGGCATTCCCGAGCCGGAAGACTGGTTCGGCACTCTGCTCCGTCTGCCCGACGTAATGACCAAGACCGAGACACAGGAACTGAGTGAAGAAGAGTGGCAGGTGGCTCACGCGGCTGTCGAAGAGGCACTGAACCATCTGGTGGATTTCCGCAAGCAGGAAGGTGCCGCGCTTGAAAAGAAATTCCGTGAGAAAATAGCCAACATTTCCCATCTGCTCGAAACGGTAGAACCTTACGAAAAGGAGCGTGTGGGCAAGATTAAAGAACGCATTGTCGACGCGCTGGAGAAGACTATCAGCGTGGATTATGACAAGAACCGCCTGGAGCAGGAACTCATCTATTACATCGAGAAGCTGGACATCAACGAAGAGAAGCAGCGCCTGGGCAATCACTTGAAATATTTTATCACGACGTTGGAGAACGGTAGCGGACAGGGAAAGAAGCTGGGCTTCATTGCTCAGGAGATGGGCCGCGAAATCAATACCTTGGGCAGCAAGTCCAATCATGCCGAGATGCAGAAGATTGTGGTGCAGATGAAAGACGAGCTGGAGCAAATCAAGGAGCAAGTTTTGAATGTAATGTAAAATGAATGCAGGATTCTTCATTCTTCATTTTTAGTTCTTCATTTTTATGGGTAAACTGATTATCTTTTCCGCCCCTTCAGGTTCGGGTAAGTCGACCATCATTAACTATCTGTTGACGCAGAACCTGAACTTGGCTTTTTCCATTTCGGCCACCAGCCGTCCGCCGCGTGGCACGGAGCGCGATGGCGTGGAGTATTTCTTCCTTTCGCCTGAAGAATTCCGTCGCCGCATAGCCGACGGCGAGTTTTTGGAATATGAGGAAGTATATCACGACCGCTTCTACGGCACGTTGAAGTCGCAGGTCGAAAAGCAGCTGGCTGCCGGACAGAACGTGGTGTTCGACGTCGACGTCGTGGGCGGATGCAATATCAAGAAATTTTATGGCGACCGTGCCTTGTCGGTCTTCATCCAGCCACCATCGATTGAGGAGCTGCGCAAGCGTCTGATAGGTCGCGGTACCGATACGCCCGAAGTCATCGAGGACCGTGTGGCCAAGGCCGCCTATGAGATGTCCTTTGCTCCGAAGTTTGACAAGATTATTGTGAACGACGACCTGGAGACGGCCAAGGCCGAAGCATTGAAAGTAATCACCCAATTTCTGAAAGCATGACGAAAGATTATAGCGGAAAGCAATTCTCACGCAAGATGAACAAAAGCCTGCTGATTGTCAACATCATTTTGCTGGTATGTGCCGTGTGGCTGTTGGTGGCCAATATACGCTACGAGGAATACACTACGGCGGTGGCGATGGGGCTTGTGGCAATAGTGGCCCTTGCCAACGGCACGCTTGCCTTCCTTCGTCTGAAGGGAAAGAAAATCTGATACGATTATGGATATTGGCATCTTCAGCGGTTCGTTCAATCCCATTCACATCGGCCATCTGGCGTTGGCCAATTACCTCTGTGAATTCGGCGGGTTGGACGAATTGTGGTTTCTGGTCACTCCCCGCAATCCCTTCAAGGTGGGGCAGGACCTGCTGCCCGATGCCTTGCGGCTGGAACTGGTAGAGCTGGCCATAGAGGGCTATCCCAAATTCCGTGCTTCTGATTTTGAATTCCATTTGTCCCAGCCCTCCTATACCATCCATACGTTCGACCGTCTGAAGGAAGTCTATCCGCAGCACACCTTCCACCTGATTATCGGGTCGGACAATTGGCTCTCCTTCTCCCGCTGGTACCAGTCGGAACGCTTGCTGGCCGAGAACCCTATCTTGATTTATCCCCGTTCGGGTTATCCTGTCGATGTTTCCACTCTGCCTCCCCGTGTGCGTCTGGTCGATTCGCCGGTGCTCGAAATCAGTTCCACCTTCATCCGTGAGTCTGTCGAGGCAGGCAAGGACGTGCGCTATTTCCTCCATCCCAAAGTGTACGAACGGCTGACGCAGGGGTGAATACCGGTTCTACGTGCGATTGAAAAAGGCAATACGCCGAGGATTTTTCTATGATAAGGGAAAAACTTGATGAGGAAACAAGCATTGGACATTCTTTCTGCCAAGTTAGTGGTTTGGCCTGATTGCTAAAGGAGAAATCATTCGGGGGAACATCGTCTGTTTGCCCTGCAGAAAGCGATGCTTTAGGCTGGACAAATGGTTGCTTTAAGCTGGGTAAAGCATTCGTTTAAGCTGGGCAAACTGTTCGTTTTCCCAGCTTAAAAGTTTGCTTTAACTGTTTATGATGTACTACCCTGTTGCGAGTTGGTCAGGGTGCCGTCCAGATCAAGGGCGAGCAGGTGCTATTTTTGTGTCATCTTGTCTTGTTGGAATTTGATTTACTCCAGACATTCGTCCAAATCGTGTGCCAATTGCTCTTTGTCGAGGTGTTGCCCGATGAATACGATTTTCTGCATGCGGTCACCGTATTTTTCGTCCCAGTCGCGTAAGAGGCCCGGTTCCTGTTTCATGAGCTCGATAAGGTCTTCTTCGGGAGCGGTGGCATACCACTGTCCGGCTTCGGTCAACTGCTTTTGTACGCCGGCTTGTTCGAACAGGTAGGACATGTCGCGGTTATGGCTGAAGTAGCATACTCCTTTGGCACGGATGACATTGCGCGGCCAGCGCGTAGCGATGAACCGGTCGAACTTATGGATGTCGAAGGCCGGACGACGGTAATACACGAAAGTACCGATGCCGTATTCCTCCACTTCACCGCCTTCATGGTCGTGATGATGATGGTGATGATGGCCTTCCCCTTCTTCGTGGTGATGGTCGTCGTGATGCTCTTCGTGCTCGTGGTGATGGCTGCCGTGGGCATGCGCTTCGCGCTCTTCTTCTTCGGTTGCGGCCCGTTCGATTTCGCGGATCCATCCGGCCGAGGTTGCCGCCCGTTCGAAATTGAACAGATGGGTGTCCAGCAATTTGTCCAAATCGACATCCGCATAGTTGCATTCGATTATTTCGGCTGACGGTTGCAGGGTGCGAATGATTTTCTTGATGCGTCCCAACTCTTCTGGAGCCACCTCAGCCGCTTTGTTCAGCAGAATGATGTTGCAGAATTCGATTTGCTGGACAATGAGGTTTTCAATGTCTTCTTCGTCCAAACCTTTGCGGGTCAGATTGTCGCCACAGGCGAACTCGCTTTGCAACCTCAGGGCATCGACGACGCTGACGATGCAATCCAGCCGACAGATGCCATGACGGGTGTATGCTTCGCCCAGTCGGGGGATGGAACAAAGGGTTTGTGCGATGGGTTCGGGTTCGCAGATGCCGCTGGCTTCGATGACGATGTAGTCGAACCGCTCCAGCTTCATCAGTTCGTATACTTGCTCGATGAGGTCGGCTTTTAGGGTGCAGCAGATGCAACCGTTCTGCAAAGCCACTAAACTGTCGTCTTTCTTGCCTACCACACCGCCTTTCTGGATGAGGGCGGCATCAATGTTTACTTCGCCGATATCATTGACGATGACTGCAAAGCGGATACCACGTTTGTTGGCCAGAATACGGTTGACTAAAGTCGTTTTGCCACTGCCCAGATAGCCGGTGAGCAGCAGTATGGGAATTTCTTTCTGTTTCATAATTGTAGGATATGCTTTCTGTTTGCGGGTGCAAAATTACATTTTTTTTGTTACATTATGCATCTCCTTTTTTCCGTTTCAAAAATTCGGTGGGACTTTCACCAAAGTAGTCCTTGTAGCATTTGGTGAAGTAGGAGGGAGAACTGAATCCCACTTCATACGTGATTTCGGCCACTGTCTTGTCGGTAGAGGCCAGCAATGAGGAAGCCCGTTTGAGGCGGGCGATGCGTAACAGCTCATTGGGCGCATAGCCGCAAAGGGCCTTGCTCTTCCGGTAGAGCTGTACTCGGCTCAAGCCGATTTGTTCGCCCAGTTCTTCCACGCTGAGATTGGGGTCGGACAGACGTTGGTCGATGAGCCGGCGCAGTTTTTCCAGAAATCCTTTGTCTACATCGCTTACGGAGACTTTCTGGAGCGAAGCGCTGCTGCCGTCAGCAAATACCTGTTGCAGGCGGTGGCGGTTGTCGATGAGGTTGCGCAGGCGTACGGTCAGCAGGCGGGCGCTGAAAGGTTTGGATATGTAGGAATCGGCACCGCATTCATAGCCTTTTATCTTCTGTTCGTCTACCGCATAGGCGGTGAGCATCATGACGGGGATGTGTGAGGTCTGCAATTCCGATTTCAGCCGGCGGCAGCATTCCATGCCGTCCATAACGGGCATCATGACGTCGCAGATGATGACGTCGGGTACATACTTCATGGCCATGCGGATGCCTTCCTGTCCATTGGCGGCTTCTATGATATTGTATTCATCCTGAAGTACGGAGCGAACATAGTCGCGGATATCCTGGTTGTCGTCTATCACGAGGACGGTTTCTTTGTCCTCGGGAGAGGTCGCGCTGTCGGTCGTTTGCAGGGTTTCCTGGTCGGCTGCCAGGACGGCGCCTTCTTTCAGGTTGACCAGTGCTGCACTTCGGGTGGTGTCGGGGTCGAGCGCGCCTTTCTGGCAGGCTGGCATTTCGATGGTGAAGCAGGTTCCTTGTCCTTCGGTGGTATCTACATGGATTGTGCCGTGGTGCATTTCCACGAATGCCTTTACCAGAGCCAGGCCGATGCCGGAGCCTGCATGGTGAACACCTATCTGGTAGAAGCTGTCGAAAATGTGTTGCACATGTTCGGCAGGCATGCCTACACCGGTGTCGGTTACTTGCAGGCGAACAGAGGGCTCGCCGTCTTTATTGAATAGAGACAGACTGACACTGATGCTGCCGTTTTCGGGGGTGAACTTGAAGGCATTGGAGAGTAAGTTGTAGAGGATGCGTTCCAGTTTCTCGGCATCGGCTGTTACGGTGTAGTCAGCCTGTTCGTCGGTCACAATGCGGAAGTGGATGTGTTTGCGGAAAGACAGCGTGCGGAAAGCATCGGTCCATTCCAGCAGGGAGGTACGCAGGTCGAACCGGCTGAGGCGTAGCTGAAGCTTCCCGTCTTCGAACTTGCGGAAATCGAGTATCTGGTTGATCAGTCGGAGCAGTACGGTGACATTCTTGTGAATGATGTTGAGCAGAAATCGTTCGTGCTCGTTCAGGTTGTGGCTTTGTTGGAGTTGTTCTACCGGGTCGGCAATGAGGGTCAGCGGGGTACGGAAGTCGTGCGACACATTGGTAAAGAAAGACAACTTGGCATGCGTGGCATCTTCCAATTGTCTGGACAGCATGATAAGCTGGTCGCGCTGCTCTTCCAGTTGCTGCTTTTGTTTGGAAAGCTCGGCGTTCAGTCGGTTTTTGGTCCAAAAGGCGCGTACGACGAAGACCAATAATACTCCTACCAGCAGCAGGATGACAATACAGGCATAGAGAAACATGCGCTGGGCGGAATATCGGAGAAGAAAAGCGTCCAGCTGTTTGTCGAGCTTTTCAATTTTTTCGTCGAGGGTGGTGATGTGCGTCGTCTGCATCTGCATGATACGCGCATTTTGCCGGTTTACCAAAGCGGTGGAGAGAAGAGTTTCGCGTGGATAGTTTCTTCCTTCCAGGATGTCCATGGCCACTTGCATGACGCGGTCGCCTCCCGTAGGATAGATAAAGGTGGCATCGAGTGTGCCGTCGGTAACCATTTCCACTCCCATTCCTTTCCCAGCCAGGGCATCTACACCGACGAAGAGCATGTCTTTGTCGCGGCCTTTCTGTATCGCGGCATCGTGTGCCCCCGACGCCATACGGTCGTTGTGGGCAAAAACAAGATCGATGCGCGGTTGTTGGGTGAGGATGGAGTCAAAAGCATGTCGGGCAGATTGTCTGAACCATCCGGCATCAGCTTGGGCTATAATATGAATGCCGGGAGCATCAGCCAGCGCGTCCATCAGTCCGCGGTGGCGGTCCCGTGCCGGAGTGGAACCTTTCAGTCCCGTCAGTTCAACGATATTGCCTTCACCTCGCAGGCGGCTGGTAATGTAGATGCCTATTTGGCGTCCCATTTCATAGTTGTCGGCACCGATATAGGCTGTGTAATGTTCCGAGTTGATTTTGCGGTCTACCAGTACGATAGGAATCCCTTGGCTGTAGGCTTTTTCCACGATGGGAGTGATGGCTTCGGCTTCATTGGGAGCTACGACTATCAAGTCGACTTTTTTGTGGATAAAGTATTCGATGTCGGCTATCTGGCGCTGGTTGTTATCTCCAGCCGAGCGGATTTCCACTTCTACTCCCGGATAGAACAGGGCTTCCCGGAGAACTTCCTTGTTCATCTGGTTGCGCCATTCGTCGTCGCTGCATTGCGACACGCCGATGATGTAACGGGTCTCTTCCTGTTCGCAGGAAGTAAGGAACAGGCAAAGGATGAGTAGGTTAATCAGACAATATAAGTGTTTCATGGAATTCCCTTCTTGTGGTTAGAGTGCACAAAGATAGGAAAATTCCATGAAACTTGTATGGTTAGGCCAGTCTTTCCGTCAAAGACTTGGGCAATACGGGCATGGCACCCTGCTGCGTGCAGACGAAGGCCGAGGTGTCGACGGCCAGTCTGTGTGCCTCACCTACGGAGCGGCCGCTGAGGATGGCGGCAGTGAAGGCGGCGGTAAACGAGTCGCCTGCACCTACGGTGTCGGCTACCTGTACCTTGGGAGTCTCGACGAACGAGATGTTGCCCGGCGTAAAGACATAGCTGCCGTTGACGCCACAGGTCAGGATGAGCATCTTCAGGTTGTACTTGGCCAGCAGAATCCAGCACTTGTCCTGGAGGTCGATGCCGGGATAACCAAACATGCGGCTGACTGTAACCAGCTCCTCATCGTTTATTTTCAATACATTACAGCGTCGGAACGAGTCGCATAGGATTTCTTTGGTGTAGAAGCTCTGACGCAGGTTGATGTCGAAGATGCGGAGTGTATCGGCATCGTCGGACATGGCATCGAGGAAGCGGTGAATGGTCTGACGCGACACGATGCTGCGCTGTGCCAGCGAGCCGAAGCAGACGGCACCTGTTTGGTGGGCCAGTCCTTCAAGGGCTTGTGTGTAGGGAATGTTATCCCACGCCACGCCTTCCTTGATGTCATAGCAGGGTACACCTTCAGCGTCCAGTTCCACTTGTACCGTACCGGTGGGGTAGGGTACTGTTTCTATCAGTCCGTACAGTTCTTTCTGACGGAAGTTTTCCAGTATCTCAGCTCCCAGTTTATCCTGGCCGACTGCGCTTACGACACGGCTTTCCAGTCCGAATTGTGATACATGGTATGCAAAGTTGGCGGGTGCTCCACCCAGTTTCTTTCCTTCGGGCAGCACGTCCCACAGTGCTTCGCCCATTCCGACTACGATTGGATGATTATTCATGGTTGTTGTTGTTTTGATAGTATACGAGTTGACAAAGCGGCAGCCTGTAAGGGCTGTCCCCCTTGTGTTCTCGTTCACTTGGTTTCTTGTTTACTAAAATCAGGCTTTTCTCAGTTTCAACGTATAGACTATCAGGTAAAGCACTCCGACGGTCATGACAGCTACGGCACCGCTTTGGCCAATGGCGTCACTGGCCACACCCATAAGTAACGGGAATACTGTACCGCCGAAAAGACCCATGATCATCAGGCCCGAAACTTCGTTCTTTTTATTGGGAACGGCAGTCAGTGCCTGTGCAAAGATGATGGGGAAGACATTAGAATTGCCGAAGCCGATGAGGGCGATGCATACGTAGATGATGTAGTGGGCATCAGATGCCAATAGGCCGACCATGGCTACCAGCATGCAGGCTACACTGATGCCCAGGAAGCGTCGTGCCGAAAGGTGCTGCAGGATAAACGTGCCCAGCAGGCAGCCTGCCGTACGGAAGATGAAGTAAAGGCTGGTGGCAAAGCCGGCTTCTTCGAGGGTCAGACCTACGCGTTCCATCAGCAGCTTGGGAGCGGTGGTATTGGTGCCAACGTCAATGCCCACGTGGCAGACAATGCCGATGAAGCACAGCAGGATAAATGGCTGGCCCAGCAGGCGCAGGCAGTCGGCAAAGCTGGAAGCCTTGTCGGGCTTTTCTTCTTCAATCGGTGTAGACGAGAGCCACAGGACCGCGATGACGGCCACTACCATATAGATGGGGAAAAGTACACGCCAGCCCAGTCCGAAAGTCGGTATGGCCTGAGTGGCCCCCCACATGGCGATATAAGGAGCCAGGAACGAGGCAATGGCCTTTACAAACTGTCCGAAGGTGAGTGAGCTGGCCAAGCGGTCACCCGAAATGATGTTGCTCAGCAGTGGATTGAGCGAGGTCTGCATCAAGGCGTTGCCAATGCCCAGCAGCGAGAAGGAGCAGAGCATCAGGCCGTAGCCATCACCGAAGAGAGGGAGCAGCAGCGACACGGCAGTCACAATCAGACTGAGCAGCACGGTGCGCTTGCGCCCGATGCGGTTCATCAGCATGCCCGTGGGCACGGAGAAGATGAGGAACCAGAAGAACACGAGCGACGGGAAAATATTGGCTTGGGAGTCGTTCAATCCCAAATCTGCCTTCACATAATTGGAGGCAATACCCACCAGGTCTACAAAGCCCATGGCGAAGAAGCAGAGCATGACAGGTATCAGCCTTCCATATTTCATTTGTTGTTTAGCAATCATTTTTGATAAAAGTTTAAGTGGTTTGGAAAGATTATAGACGAATACTTATTTCACCTCTGTCAGTTCCACTACCCGGCTTTGCATGGGGTGGAAGCTGAAGACGTCCAGTCCTATCTTCATCAGATAGTCTCCGGAAAGGACTTTCCCATCGGCAGTTAGGGTGGACTGTGTACCGGGCATCAGGTTGATTTCCTTCACCTGGTAGCGTTTCATCGGATCCAATCCCTGTAAACGTACGGGAAGCAGTTTCTCCTGATAGCGCGGATAGAGGTCGTATGCAAATAGTACGGCCTTGTCGTGGTCCGTGCTTACATAGTTCACAGCCATGTGGTTGCTTTCATAGGGTGATGCCAGCCGGTATTGGCTTCCGTCCAGGATGACAGACTGGAGGCGTTGCCAGTTGGCCACCGCTGTCTGGCAATAGAGCAGTTCATCGGCACTCAGCTCCTGCAGCCCCAAGTCGAAGCCCAGCTTACACATGGATGCTACATCGGTACGAAACTTGATGGAAGCAGTTTTGTTCCAGCTCGTAACATGGGCACACATGGCTTTGGCCGGGAAGAACTGAGAGAAGCCCCATTGGATGTAGGCCCGTTCCACAGGGTCGGTGTTGTCGCTGCACCAGAATTCGGTGAAGTGCTTCAGCGCCTCGTAGTCGCACCGTGCGCCGCCACCCGAACAGAGCATCATGGGCACGTGAGGATAATTGTCCTTGACCCGCCGCATCACGTTGTAGACGCCACGCACGTGGTCGATGTAGAGCTGTCCTTGTGCGGCCTTGAGGTAGGGCGAGTAGATGTTGGTGATGGGGCTGTTACAGTCCCATTTGAAGTAGGCGATGTCCGGATTCTCCTTCAGCAACTTGTCCACAACGCCATAGACGTAGTCCTGTACAGCCGGGTTGCTCAGGTCGAGCACCAGTTGGTTGCGGTAGTAGTAGGTATCACGGTTGGGGTAGTGAATGGCCCAGTCGGGATGTTGTTCGAAGAGTTCGCTCTTGGGATTCACCATTTCGGGCTCTATCCAGAGACCGAACTTTACGCCTGCTTCTTTTGCGGCATCGGTCAGGGCGCGGATGCCACCCGGCAACTTGTCGTGCGTCACTTCCCAGTCGCCCAGGCCGGCACGGTCGTTCTTGCGGGGGTATTTGTTGCCAAACCATCCGTCGTCCAGCAGGAACATGTCTACACCCAAGTCTTTGGCTTCCTTCATCAGTTCAGCCAAAATGTCCTGATTGAAATCAAAGGCCGTATTCTCCCAGTTATTGAGCAGGGTCAGGCGGGTTCCTTTGCCATCTTTCAGTTGGTAGTTGCGTGCCCAAGCCTGCAGATTGCGGCTACCCTGGCCCGTCCCTTCGTTGCTCAGAGTGAAGATGAATTCGGGGGTGGTGAACACTTCATCGCGTTCCAGTCGGTAGGCCGATGCATAGGGATTAATGCCGGGAATGATGCGTAGGTTGCCTACATTGTCCACTTCGAAAGTGAATCGGAAATTACCTGTCCAGGCCAGCGTGCCCATCAATACCTCGCCTTGCCGTTCGTTGGCCGGTTGGTCCAGGCCCACGATAAAGAAGGGGTGCGTATGCATGGCGGCGCGGCTGCCCAGTTTAGTATCAATCACTTTCTTGCCGAACTGCAGCGGCTGAGTACTCATTTGTGCCTCCTTGGCCCAGTCGCTGCTAAACTCGGTCAGGTAATAGGCCGGACGGCTGAAGTAGAGCATGGTCGTGGCGTAAGTCGACAGGGTAACCGGTTTTTTCTCCTCGTGGCGGATATCGCTCCACGTCTTGATGACATTCTCCTTGGGATAGGCTACGTAGTGCAGGGTGACTTCTACAGGATATTGGTCGTCGCGCAACACAATGTCGGTTTGTACGCCCCCCTCTACGCCGTGCGAGGAGGAGGAAACGTAGTAGAGCCATGTTGACGGATTGCCGTCGTTGTGGGTCACAGCGAGGGCGGGCTCGAAGAAGTCTTCGTTGCCCGAACCGCTGCAAACCTCCCAACCGCGCCGGCTGACACTGCCGTCCGAGGCCGGATGCACGCTCCAACCCAGTTCTTTCAGGTCGGCGTCGTTCAGCAGCTTCTCACCCAGATAACTCTGGTAGAGGCGACCGTTTTCGGCTACTTGCAGCACGAGGTCGGTGCGGTCGGTGGAGATGCGTATCTGTTTCATGTCACTGGCATTCAACGTAGTGGCGAGCAGGGTGAGTGCTGCCGTTGCGATGAAGTGTTTCATGGTTGAAAGAGGTTTAAAAATATTACAATCCTAATTGGTGTACTTTCAGGTTCTTCACTTCGGCCTCACCGCCTTGGGTGTAGAAACGCAGGGCGTTGTAGGGCTGGGTGGGGAACACAAGATTGGTCATGGCGATGCGTCCACCGTCCACGAAGATTTCAACGGAGCACTTGTCTACGAATACATCGAGGTGGTAGGTCTTGCCTTCGCAAAGCGAGAGCGGTGCCCACGTGCCCAGGGCGAAATCGTTGACGTAGTTCACCGAAAGAACCTTACGGTGGTCATCGGTTTCCTTGAAGTGGGGTTCGGACTTCTCACCGAAGGCTGTCAGTCCACTTTGGCTGCGGTCCATCACGATGCGTCCGCTCTTCAGATCGAGGTAGATGTCCACCTTCTCGCCTTTGTCGTTCAACAGTTGGAAACCGACGGTCTGGGCCTTGTTGGGAGTAACGTCCATTTCCAGTTCACAGGCACCTTCGGTTCCTGTAACCAGCGGGCTTACCAGGTGTTCGTCTGTCAGGGTGAAGTCGTTGACGTCGGTAGTGCCTTTGCGCAGGCCTTCGGTCTCCTTTACAGCATTGGCTGCCATGTAGATTTCACCGTCCTTGGTGTAAAGTGAGAGTTCGCGCGGCAGGGCGTTGGCACCACGGTACTGGCGGATAGGAGTGACGTTGGCATACTGCCAGTTGCTCATCCAGGGTACAGCGATGGTACGGTCACCCGTGTTGGAGAAGCAGACGGTAGCGTAATGGTCCTTACCGAAATCGAGCCACTTGGTAACACTCTTGTCGGTGTCGCAATGGAATTCCTTGCCGTCGAAGTCGCCTACGAAATATTCCGTAGCGCTGCCGCCGAAGGGGCAGCCGGGGTTGATGTTGACAATCATCACCCACTTCATGTTGTTCTTGTTTCCATCGACGGGCAGCTGTACGAAGTCGGGACATTCAAACTGATTGGGCTGTACGCCGTAACCTTCGCCGAACTGGCTCAGGTATTCCCAGTTCTTCATGTCAGAGGACGAATAGAAGCGCATGTTCTTGTCGGCTGAAACAATCATGTACCACTTCTGGGCAGGTTCATACCAGAAGACCTTCGGGTCGCGGAAGTCCTTCAGTCCGTCGAAGGGAGTCAGAATGGGGTTTTTCTCGTACTTTGTGTACGTGCGACCGTTGTCGGTGCTGTAGGCCATGCACTGAATCTGTCCGTGTTCATCGCTGGCTGAGGTGTAGAAGGCTATCAGAGCGTCCTTGCCATAACCGGCACTGTTGTTCTTGTCGACCACGGAGCTGCCTGAGAAAATTTGTCCCAGCGTATCGCGGGCGATGGCCGGAGCGAGGTGTTCCCAGTGGATGAGGTCGCGGCTGACGGAGTGTCCCCAATGCATGTTGCCCCACTTCGAACCGTAGGGGTTGTACTGGAAGTAGAGGTGGTATTCACCGTCCTTGTACACCAGGCCATTGGCGTCGTTCATCCAGCCGTAGAGCGGTGTGTGGTGATAGACGGGACGGTAATAGTCCGTGTTGGTGGTGTCGAAGGTGTCAGACAGACGGATACTGTCCCAGCAAATGGCATCAGATGCCATACGGCTGATTTTAATTGTCGCTTCTTTGACTCCTTGCGGCAAGGTGAAGGGAACGTAGTATTCTACGCTGTCCTTGGCCAGACGTACGTCCATAGCTATATCGGCAGGACTGCCTGTATCCAGTTTTACTTTAGCTTCGCCACACGATTCCTGGATGGGAAGAATAAGATATTTGGATGGGTTTGTGATGTGAACGATGGTAAGCGTGTCGCCTTGGTGTTCCAGGCGGAGGTTGCTACCTTGAGGCTGGCAGGCTACCAGTGCGGTGGCTGTTGCCAAAGCCATTGTCAGTTGATGAAATTTTATTTTCATGGTTGCTATTTTTTTGAGTGTTTAAATTTACAAATTATAATGTTATCCAAAACAATTTTTTACCTGAATATTAATACCTATGTCAATTGATTCATTAGAATTTTAAGCTGGCGCTGAACTCAACTGTGAACGGACGGATGTAGCTGCCGGCCATGACGTGTCCCGCATATTGTCCGGCATCTTCCTTCTCGATGAGCTCGGCTCCGGCGATGCTACCTTTGGCACCTGTCTGGTTCAGGAAGTTGACGACGGTGCAACCCAGAGCTAGTTTCTTGTTCACCTGCCAGTTCAATCCGCCAAAGGTCTCCCAACGGCCGTTGAAGTAGTAGGCATCGTTGATGTTGGCATAGGTCTTGCTGAAGTAGCGGAAGCTGGTCCAGATTTTCAAATCCTTGGTAATCATGTATCTGGGGTCGATTTCGACTATGATTTGCGGAATCTCGGCTACGATGTTGCCTGTTGCGTTGATCTGACCTACATAGCCGTCGGAGAAGGTGACTGATGTTTCATACTTCTTGTAAGTCGGCTTTTGGTAGGTAAAAAGGAAGTGGAAATCGAATCCTTTGAACGGATGGGTTACCACGTCGGTAGTCCAACCCAGTGTCTTGATATCGTAGGTCAGCGGGGCTGCCATGATTTCAGTCTGTCCGGTCGGCGTTTTATGTTGCAGGTTCAGGGTCGAGTTATTGTTCGTCTTCGAGATGTAAGAGAAGAGTGAAGTCAAGCTCAACCAACTGTTGTTGTAGTAGATTCCGGCGCGTCCCAGCGGAACAGAAATCTTATCCGTGTTCGGCATGGTGGCAGGCGCGAAACTTTCAATCTTCGGATGTTGGGTGATGTAGGTGAAGTCGCCTGTCAGTCCGAAAGCCTTGGTCAGCTTGTAGGTAGCGGCGGCAGTCAGGGCGTAGTTCAGCCAGTCGTAACTCATGGGTGTTGGGGCTATTTGGGTTCCGTCAGGAGCTGTCGTCCCCAGATAATAGTTGGCAAAGCGGCCTACATATTCACCCTCGGCATTCTTTACTGCAGCATTTTCGCCGCGCAGGGCCTGGTATTCCAGACGGGCGCCGTAGTAGAGGTTCAACTGGTCGGTGATGTCCCAGTCGTGAGTGAAGTAGAGGGCTACCTTGTTCTCATGTCCTTTGTAGTACTCTGAAGCGTTCTTGTTGAAATCGTAGTAATATCCGTTTCCTGCATAAGCACGGTCGGCGTATGTGGCATAGTCTGCGTTGTAGAGTCGTACAGGATAGCTGCCGTCCATGGGTACCGACTGGTCGTACATGGTCGTGGCCGATGTGTAGTCGATATCATAATACCATTCGTTCAAGCCCAGGCGCCAGGTACTGTTACCCACGTTGCGCGACAGTTCGGTAGTGAACATGAAGGAGTCGATGAAACCACGGTTCAGGCAAGACATGCGGCTCTGTACGTAGTCACCCGTATAAGGTTGCATGCTTCCGTCGGCTGCTTCGTATAGGTAGTTGATGCCGGCTTCGTTCTGGTCGAGTGACATCGGTGTCTGGTAAACGAATGAACCGGTGGAGTGGTCATACTTCATGACAGTCTTCCAGTTCAGGCCGTTGTCCCACGTGTAGTCGTTCATCAGCGTGAATTCACTGCCTTTGTTCTGAGTGGCGTCGTAGAGGTTTGTTTTCCTGATTTCGCCTGTACGCATGTCTCGGTACATCATTTCATTATCAACGGGCAGGTAGGAAGTCGTTCCGAGGGCAAACTTGCCGAACTCTTTTACGCTACCGTCACCTACATAGATGAAGGGTGCTGACTGAGTGGCATAGTTATAGACGGGATGGCTGTTGCTGTAATGGTAGATAGCAGTCAGTTCGCCACGGTTGTCGTTGTACTTCTTGGTGAGAGCGAATTTATAGATTTGTGTACGGTCCTGGAAGGGGGTAGACTTGATCTTGAATGTTCCCGGGTCGAAATCCTGGTAAATGCTTCCGCTGTAGAACCAGTCTTTGGCGATATCGCCGTTCACATTGAGTGAGAATTCCTGCATGCCAAAGTGGTTGCTCTTATAGTTCAGTGTGCCGTGAAACCCCTTCTGCCCTAATTGGGTAAATGAGTTGACGGCATATCCGATGTTACCGGTGGTGATGGCTGTTTCCGAAATCTTCAGCAGTCCCACGTGGCTCAGGCTGGCATCGGCACGCCAAAGTGAGTTGACTGAATGTGGATTGGTGGCATAGGTGACTGGAATGCCATTTTCCAATACATTGACGTCGGCCGATGGCAGGCCGATCTGGATTTCACGCGGACCGTTTGCGCTGGCTGCGTTAAGCATTACGTTACGGTTGCCTTCCTCCTTGCTGGAGTTTTCCGTCTGCGGTTCCGTTGACTTCTTTTCTTCTTGCGCGAAGGAATTCCCGCAAGTCAGACCGAGCAGCAACAGAGCTGCCGCGGTGCGATAGCATACTGAATGTTTCATAATACCTTTCATGGTATTGTCATTAAATTGTTTTAAGTTTAAATTCAGTATCGAGCTTTTGCCCGCTCGAATACCAATGCAAAGATAAGTTGTTCTTTGTAATCGGACTGAAAGATATGTTTCATACTCTGTCAATGAGGTTACATGAAACATTTATCTTAGTTGACGGAACAATTATATTATGAGGTCCCTTGAAGAGGTGTATCGGCTTCCTTCCACGCTTCTTGGAGGAAATGTGGAAGGAAGCTGGTGTGAAACTTTTCTTTTAATATCCTGTATTCTGTACGTACAGTCCCGGGATGTAGAACAGCTGGTTGTAGGGAATGGGGAAGAACTCATTCTTGCCGGCAGTATAGTGGGCATCCTTGTAATACTGACCATAGGGTTGTGTGATGGTCTCTCCGGTTTCGGAGTTTACATATGTATAGGAGTCGTTCTGTTCGCTGGCAAAGAAGGCATTCAGCGTTTCTGAAGCTATGCCCCAGCGGCGGAGGTCAAAGTAGCGGCTTCCTTCCATGGCCATCTCCAATCGGCGTTCCCAACGCAGGCACTTGCGGGCCGTTTCCTTGTTCTGGAAGTAGGAAGCGGGGTAGAGGGCTATCTCGCACTGGTCGGCGGCATAGGCTATGTGCTTGCTGACCGAGTTGGCGGCACGCTGACGGATGGCATTGATGATGGTACGGGCTTCTTCCAAGCGGTCAAGTTCAATCAGTGCTTCAGCCCGCATCAACATGACATCGGTATAACGGAATATGTAGTCGTTCATCGCAAAGGCCTGCCAGCTGCCATTATAGATTTCACCTTTCGAACGTTGTGGAACTTCCTTCATCGAAGAGTAGTAGCCGTATACGCTGGCAGCACGGGCATTCTTGCTGGCATCCAGCGTATATTCAGCTTCGTATTTGTAGGGGAAAGAAGGCATGCCGACAGTATGGAACAAGCGTGGATCCCACTTTTGGTCGGTAGGTTCGCCGTTGACGGGATAGGCTATCTCGTCGTTGAAGTCGTCGAACATCGGCAGGCCGTTCCTGGTTTTGAAGGCGTTCACCAGATTTTGGGAAGGCTTGTGGCAGTCCCATCCGCATGTCCAGATGCCCCAGCATCCGTTCAGCATATTCGACCAGTTGGCACGTCCGTAGGTAGTGTGATCGTCGGCATAGTCAGAGGTCTGTACGGCAAAAATGGATTCCTTGCTATTCTTGTAGTCGGGTAGGAAGATGTCACCGAAATCTTCCAGGTAGCCATACTCCGAGTTTACCACTGCGTCGGTATAGTCGATGACTTTCTGCATATAGTCGCGGTTGATATGGCTTATGCCGGTCGTGGCTTCGTAGCCGTCGCCCCACGCCAAGTTCAGGTAACACTTGGCCAGGTAAGAGGCTGCGGCAATCTTATTGACGCGGCCACCGTCTTCTTGCTTGGCCGGCAGCACATCGTAAGCGGTCTGGAAGTCGTCAATGATTTTGCCAAACAGTTCTTCGTAGCTGTACTGGTTGTTACGTACTTCTTCGGTAGTATTGTTTTCGAATACGACTTCATCAATCCAAGGTACCTGGCGGAATAGAGTGATGAGTTTGTAGTAGAAGTGGGCGCGGAGGAATTTTACTTCTGCCAGGCGTTGGTTGGTGATGTCTTCACCGAGTGTAGAGGCACCGTTCCGTTGGAGGGCTACGATGGCGCGGTTGCAGCGAGATATGGCGCAATAAAGTCGATACCACAGCTCGTCCATGTGGTCGGGATTGGTGGCAGTCAGCGAGGTCCAGATTTCCAGGTGATGGTAGTTGGTGTCTCCTGTACCCCAGCCGCCTTTCAGACAGTCGTCCGAGGTGAGGTCACCGTAGGGCCACAGGTTGAAGGGATAGGTATACCAGCAGTCACCCAGCATGGCGTAGGCGGCTGTTACCATGGCGTCGGGATCGGAAAATGCTTTGTCTTCGTCAATCACTGCGGTCGGATTGTAATCCAGGAAACTGTCGCAGTTGGTTAGTGTCAGCCCCATGAAGCAGGCAGCGAGTATGGTATATATTTTTTTCTTTTTCATGATTTTCTTGTTTTATATTGAAATTGGGATTGTTAACCTGAACTTTTTATCTTAAAAACCTATTTGAAGACCGAACGAGACGGAAGTGGCGAGCGGATATGCCCAGTTGGGATTTTCCGGGTCGGTGCATGTCAGACTCTTGCTCTTGACGGTGAGCAGGTTTTGTCCGGCAACGTAGAAGCGGGCACTGCTCATCTTGAATTTGGACAGGAAGTCGGCAGGTACGCTGTATCCGATTTGCAGGTTGCGGAGCTTCAGGTAAGAACCGTTTTCAACGAAGTAGCTCGAAGCACGTCCTTCGTCGGCTGTATTTAGGGTACTGAGCGCCGGGATAGTTGAGCTGGTGTTGGCTGTAGTCCAGGCCTGGAGCACACGTTCGCCCTTGTTGGAGCCTGGGTCGTTTACACCCCAGAAGTCTGTCTGGAACTTCTGGTTGTTGTATACATCCTGGTTGCATACTCCCTGCCAGAACATGCTCAGGTCGAAGTTCTTGTAATTGAGTGCGATATTCAAGCCGTAGGAGAAAGCCGGTACGGGGTCGTAAATCCAAGTCTGGTCGTCGGCATTGATTTCGTGGTTACCATCCAGGTCTGCGTATTTCAGTCCGCCAACACGGGCATTTGGCTGTCCAGAAGCATCCACTTCGGCTTGGTTTTGGAAAAGACCTTCTACCACGTAGCCTACCATGGAGCCGTAGGAAACACCAGCTTCCACCAGGTTTTCTTGGGAAGTGTGGGCATACGATCCGGTAGCTGTTGCTGGCAGGTAGGTCACTTTGTTACGGAAGAAGTCGACATTGGCGTTGAGATCTATGCCCAGTCCGCAGGCCAATGTTTTGCGGTAGCCTAAAGCAAATTCCATACCCCAGTTGCGCAAGGAAGGACCGTTTTGCCAAGTATTTCCACCTTCGCCCAATGCACCCAGGAAGGCAGGGATGACAAGCATGTCGTCTACGTCTTTTATATATCCGTCGATACTACCATAGAGACTGCCTTGTAGCAATGTGAAATCAGTACCGATGTTGAACTGTTCTGCCGATTCCCATTTCAAATTCGGATTGGCGTATTGGGTAGCCCGATAACCCGACGGGAAGGTACCCGATCCTTGCAGGAATATGTCGTAAGCGGTGGATGTCACGCGATCCAGGCCATAGTCGGCCACATAGAGTCCGAACTGGGCGTTGTTGTCGATGGCTTGGTTACCGGTTTGTCCCCAGGAAAGGCGTACTTTCCAGTCGTCCAGCCAATCTTTTTGCATCAGTTTGGAGAGGCGGAAACCCAGTGTGGCGGCCGGGAAGGTACCCCAACGGTGGTCTTTACCAAAACGGGAAGAACCGTCGCGGCGGATTGTGAAGGAGGCCAGAATAAAGTCGTCGTAATTATAGTCCACTTTGCCGAAGAAGGAGGCCAGACGGTAGCCGAACTTGGCACCTGAGTTACGCATGGAGCCGGTGGCGGCGTTGGGCCACATGTAGTCGGGGTCTTCCAGCGCATATTCTTCCGAGTAGGCCGAGAAGTCTACGACTGTCTGCTTGTTCATTTCCGTACCCAGTAGCACAGTGATGTCGTGCTTGTCGGCCAAGCGGAAATTGTAGTTGGCCGTGTTGCTCCAGGTCCAGTTCACTTCGTTGTTGTGCGAAAGGGTGGTCTTGGCAATGTCGTTGTTGACGATGTCTGAATGGTAGGTGAGGGTCATGGCGTTGATGAACGACGAATAGTAGTCGATACCGAAGTTGGTACGCAACGTCAGTCCTTTGATGGGTTTCAGCTCAGCGTACGCATTACCGAACAGACGCCAGTAGTTCAGTGCGTTGTTGCGGTTCTGGTAGGCTTCGCGCAGTGGATTCTGACGGTCGCTCATGCTGCCTACAGGGCCGCTGAATGTCGTTCCGTCGTTTTCGTAAACTGGTAGGATAGGGGCCATCTTCAACGCATTTTCCATCGGGGCCACATCAACCTGGCTGGAATAGGTGACGGTGAAGTTCTCGCCTACGGTCACATATTTGTTGATGTTATAAGAAGAATTCATACGGGCTGCGATGTTTTCGAAATCCGTATATTTGATGATACCGGTATTCTTCTTGTATCCCAGGGAGAACATGGTGGAGTGTTTGTCAGTAGCGTTCGAGATGGATAGATCGTAATTTTGTGAAAAACCGGTGCGGGATATTTCGTCCAGCCAGTCGGTGTCGGAGTATTTCATGGTTTTCTTCGCATTGACGTAACCGTCATACAGTCCGTTTACCGTATAGTTCACATAGCTGTTGGTGGCCGGGTTCCATACCGTGATGGGAGTACCTTGGGCCGCATTCAGATTCAATCCATAACCGCTAGCATAAGTTACGGGGTCGATTCCGTCGTTCAGAGCTGCCTGGGCCATAGCCGTAGCATATTGGGCAGAATTACACAAATCCATTGTCGACTGATTCGAATAGAATTGGGCAGTCAGATTGGCGGAGAAGTCTACTTTCACCTTTTCGGACTTTTTGCCTTGTTTGGTGGTGATGATGATGACACCGTTGGAGGCACGTGAACCATAGATGGAGGCCGAAGCGGCATCTTTCAGTACCTGCATGCTTTCGATATCGTTTGCGTTCAGTGAGTTCAGAGCACGGGTCGTAGGCACACCATCCACAATGTAGAGAGGATCTTGTGAAGAGTTGAACGAACCGATACCACGGATACGCACTGTACCTACACCGCTGGGCGAACCGTTGGCCGTAATGGTCATACCCGGCACTTTTCCTTGGAGGGCGCGCATCGGGTCGGTGTTCGAGGTGGTCTTGATTTCATCGGTCGAGACAACGGCGATAGACCCGGTCAGGTCGGCTTTGCGCTGGGTTTGGTAACCGACTACTACGACTTCCTGCAACAGCTCGTTCTCTTCTTCCAGCACTACGTTCATACGGTCTGTAGCAGGCAGGGTAACGCTCTTGTAACCTACATAGGAAAAGGTCAGTTCGGCATTGGGTGCCACTGTGATGGAAAAATTACCGTCCAGATCGGTAATCACTCCGTTCGCTGGATTGGCTTTTTCGACAACGGTTGCTCCGATAACCGGATAATTGTCTGTTTTTGAAATAACTGTGCCCGATATCTGTCGGTTCTGGGCCTGAACCGCCGCACTTCCCATTATTATAATAAAGAGAAGGCAGGAAAGGATTTTCATAGCTACCTTTTTCATGGCGTTAGTAAATAAAAAATTGATTTTCTGGTTACAAAGTTATCGGATGGGAATATTGCAGGCTGTAAGGGATGTTACATCCTCGGGCATTTTTGTTTCATGTATCATTTGTAGGATGATATGTAACGAGAGTGATGGTCTTGTTCTCTTTTAATATAGAAAAAGAGGCTGTCTCAAAATAGAAATTCAAAAGTAATAATCTTACAGATTGAAACTTAGTAATAAAAAGCCTCCTGCTTTAGCCCTTGTTTATTGCAATTATAGGACCAAAAGCAGGAGATTTTTATGTTGTAGCTTATAGATTGTAAGTAACCCTATCTCTATTTTCTATTTTAAGACAGCCTCTTCTCTACTTTGTTTACGTTGTATGTGTCTATGGCTTATCTTGTTTTCGCATCATACAATTCCTTGAGCCATCATGGCGTTGGCCACTTTCATAAAGCCGGCCACATTGGCACCCTTCACGTAGTTTACATAGCCGTCGGGTTCAGTACCATATTTCACGCAATTTTCGTGGATGTTTTCCATGATGTAGTGCAGCTTCTGGTCCACTTCTTCGGCACTCCAGGACAGGCGTTCGGAATTCTGTGTCATTTCAAGACCTGATACCGATACACCGCCAGCGTTGGCTGCCTTGCCCGGAGCGTAGAGTATCTTCGCTTCCTGGAAGACGCGGATGGCTTCCGGTGTAGAAGGCATATTGGCACCTTCAGATACGGCAATTACACCATTTGCAATCAGTTTGCGGGCGTCGTCGCCATTGATTTCGTTCTGCGTAGCCGAAGGCAGGGCAATGTCGGCTTTCTCTCCCCAGGGGCGGGCACCTTCTACATATTTCACGCCTGGATACTGTTCGGCATATTCACGGATGCGGCCGCGGTAGAGGTTTTTCAGTTCCATGATGTAGTCCAGCTTTTCGCGGTCGATACCTTCGGGGTCGTACACGTATCCGTCCGAGTCGGACATGGTCAGTACCTTGCCACCCAGCTGCAGTACTTTTTCAGCCGTATATTGGGCTACGTTGCCCGAACCGGAAATCAGGACAGACTTGCCTTTCAGGTCCATGCCTTTAGTTTTCAGCATTTCCATCAGGAAGTAGACGTTACCATAGCCGGTTGCTTCGGGACGGATGAGCGAACCACCGAATTCACGGCCTTTACCAGTCAGTACACCGCTGAATTCACGCGTCAGCTTCTTGTACATGCCGAACATGAAGCCCACTTCACGACCGCCTACACCGATATCGCCTGCCGGTACGTCGATGTCCGGACCAATGTGACGCCACAGTTCCAGCATGAAAGCCTGGCAGAAACGCATGACTTCGGCATTCGACTTGCCGCGCGGAGAAAAGTCGGAACCACCTTTGCCGCCACCCATCGGGAGGGTTGTCAGCGAGTTCTTGAAGGTCTGTTCGAAAGCCAGGAACTTCAGAATGCCCAGATTGACGGACGAGTGGAAACGGATGCCACCCTTGTACGGGCCGATGGCATTGTTATGTTGTACACGGTAACCCATGTTGGTTTGTACGTTGCCTTTGTCGTCCACCCAAGTGACGCGGAACTGATAGACGCGGTCGGGGATGCACAGACGTTCAATCAAGTTGGCTTTGTCGAATTCCGGGTGTTTGTTGTACTCTTCTTCGATGGTACCCAATACCTCTTCTACGGCTTGATGATACTCCGGTTCGTTGGGGAACCGTCTTTTCAAATCTTCTAATACCTTAGCTGCATTCATAATCTTTGTTTATTAGTTGTTTTATAGTTGTTTTTTAGTTGCGGTTGCAAATGTAAATATAAAAATGACATAAACAAACAAATTATAAATTAAAAGCGAGATAAAACGTCATATTTGTTGTTTTATCTCGCTTTTAATGGAAATAAGATAATATATTACCGCTTTTTCAGTGACTGGATGACGGGGATGAATACCAAGGCTGCCGAAATGAGTATCATCAGGATGACCGGACCGTCAATCCGTTCGCTGTACACCAGAACATAGTAGCAAAGTAACGCCCAAAGCAGCGTGATGCAGACTATTTGTGATTTGGATAGCGGCTTTTTCATTGTTCAGCTTTCTTTTTGTCGACAATGGCGTCGATAACGGCTACGGCAGTAATGTTCACGATGTCGCGCACGGAGCTTTCGAAGTCGGTGAAGTGGATGGGCTTGTTCAGTCCCATCTGTATCGGGCCGATGAGTTCGGCGTCCGTGTCCATGGCCTGCAGCAGTTTGTAGGCCGAATTGGCCGAACTGAGGTTAGGGAACACCAGTGTATTGACATCCTTCCCGAAGAGACGTGTGAAGGGGTACTTCTTGTCGCGCATCTCGCGGTTCATGGCGAAGTTCATCTGCATTTCGCCATCGATGGCCAGTTCGGGATAGTTCTGTTGCATGTAGTCTACGGCTTCGTGTACCTTGACAGGGCTTCCCTCTGTGTCGGCACCGAAGTTGGAGTAGCTCAGCATGGCTATTACCGGCGTGTGGTTGAAGAAGCGGACAGTGTGTTCCGACAGCTTAGCGATGTCGATCAGCGTGTCCGTATCGGGGTGACGGTTGATGAGCGTGTCGGCCAGGAAGTAAGTACCCTTCTTGGAGTTGAGGATGTGCATGGTGCCGAAATGCTTGTATTCAGGGCGGATACCAATGACTTCCTTGGCTACCTTGATGGTGTTACTGTACTTGGTATAGAGGCCGGTGATGAAAGCATCGGCTTCACCCGTCTCGACCATCATCATGCCGAAGTAGTTGCGTTCAAACATCTTGTCGTTGGCTTCCTCGTAGGTGACACCCTGGCGGGCACGTTTCTGCGCCAGAATGTGTGCATAGCGTTCGCGGCGCGGTGCTTCGTCGGGGTGGCGCAGGTTGACGATTTCGATACCTTCGAGGCTCAGGTCGAGTTCTTTGGCCAGCTTCACGATGGCTTCGTCATTACCCAGCAGGATGGGATGGCAGATGCCTTCGGCTTTCGCTTCGACGGCAGCTTTCAGCATGTTGGGATGAATGCCTTCGGCAAAGACCACGCGTTGTGGGTTGCGACGGGCGGTGTCGTAGAGCTGGCGGGTGAGCTTGCTTTCGTAGCCCATCAGTTCGCGCAGCTGCAGGCAGTAGGCGTCCCAGTCTTTGATTTCCTTTCGGGCCACACCGCTCTCCATGGCGGCACGGGCTACGGCACACGATACTTCCGTGATGAGACGCGGGTCAACGGGTTTCGGAATGAAGTATTCCGGTCCGAAGGTGAAGTTGTTCACGTGGTAGGCTTCGTTCACGACGTCGGGTACGGGCTGTTTGGCCAGGTTGGCGATGGCGTGTACGGCGGCTATTTTCATTTCCTCATTGATGGCACGTGCGTGCGTATCGAGCGCACCGCGGAAGATATAGGGGAAGCCGATGACGTTGTTGATCTGGTTGGGGTAGTCCGAACGGCCGGTAGACATCAGCACGTCGGGGCGGGCGGCCATGGCTTCTTCGTAGGAAATTTCCGGAGTGGGGTTGGCCAGGGCGAAGACAATGGGATGGTCGGCCATCGAGCGTACCATGTCCTGCGTCAGCACGTTGCCTTTGGACAGGCCGAGGAAGACGTCGGCTCCCTTGATGGCTTCGGCCAGTGTGTGTACGTCACGACGGTCGGTGGCGAAGAAGCGTTTCTGTTCGGTCAGGTTTTCGCGGTCGCTGGTGATGACGCCTTTACTGTCCAGCATCAGGATGTTTTCACGGCGGGCGCCGAGCGACACATACAGTTTGGTGCACGAGATGGCCGATGCGCCGGCACCGTTCACCACGATGCGCACGTCTTCAATCCGCTTGCCGGCCACTTCGAGGGCGTTCAGCAGCCCGGCGCTCGAGATGATGGCCGTGCCATGCTGGTCGTCGTGCATCACGGGGATGTCCAGTTCTTCTTTCAGCCGGCGTTCTATCTCGAAACATTCGGGAGCCTTGATATCTTCCAGGTTGATGCCTCCGAAGGTAGGGGCAATGGCTTTCACGGCTTGGATGAATTTTTCAGGGTCCTTTTCGTTCACTTCGATGTCGAACACATCGATTCCTGCATAAATTTTGAACAGCAATCCCTTGCCTTCCATGACCGGTTTGCCGCTCAGGGCACCGATGTCGCCCAGTCCGAGCACAGCGGTACCGTTCGAAATGACAGCCACCAGGTTTCCTTTGGCTGTGTACTTGTAGGCATCTTCCGGATTCTTCTCGATTTCGAGGCAAGGTTCGGCTACGCCGGGCGAGTAGGCCAGCGAGAGGTCGGTCTGCGTGGTGTACGGTTTGGTGGGCACCACTTCAATCTTTCCCGGTTTGCCCATCGAGTGATAGAGCAAAGCGGCTTCTTTCGTAATCTTTACCATATCTTTTTAGTTGTTTCGTTGGACGATGTTTGTCAAGCGTTCAGCGCCTGTTCGATGTCGGCGATGATGTCGTCGGCATTCTCGATACCTACCGAGAAGCGGATGAGGTCGGGGCGTACGCCGGCTTCAATGAGCTGTTCGTCGGTCAGCTGGCGGTGTGTGTGGCTGGCAGGATGGAGCACGCACGTACGGGCATCAGCGACGTGGGTTACGATGGCGGCCAGTTTCAGGTGGTCCATGAACTTGATGGCTACGTCACGTCCGCCCTTCAGACCGAAGGAGATGACGCCGCACGAACCATTGGGCATGTATTTCTGTGCCAGTGCGTAGTATTTGTTGCTGGGCAGTCCGCAATAGTTGACCCAAGCCACACGGTCGTTCTTTTCGAGGTATTCGGCCACGGCCTGTGCGTTTTTGCAGTGTTGCGGCATGCGCAGGTGCAGAGTTTCCAGTCCCAGGTTCAGCAGGAAGGCGTTCATGGGCGACTGGATGCTGCCCAGGTCGCGCATCAGCTGGGCGGTAGCCTTGGTGATGTATGCCATCTTGCCGAAAGCTTTTGTGTAGGTCAGACCGTGGTACGACTCGTCGGGGGTACAGAGGCCGGGGAACTTGTCGGCATGGGCATCCCAGTCGAAATTACCGCTGTCCACGATGCAGCCGCCTACGCTGGTGGCATGTCCGTCCATGTACTTGGTGGTGGAGTGTACCACGATGTCGGCTCCCCATTCGAAGGGACGGCAGTTGATGGGGGTGGGGAATGTATTGTCCACAATCAGGGGTACGCCGTGCTTGTGGGCGATGCGGGCAAATTTCTCGATGTCGAGCACTTCGAGTGCCGGATTCGAGATGGTTTCGCCGAACAGCGCCTTGGTGTTGGGGCGGAAGGCTGCCGAGATTTCTTCTTCCGAGGCGTCGGGGTTGACAAACGTCACGTCGATGCCCTGCTTCTTCATGGTTACGCCGAAAAGGTTGAACGTACCGCCGTAGATGGCCGAAGAGCAGACAAAATGGTCGCCGGCCTGGCAGATGTTGAAGATGGCATAATAGTTGGCTGCCTGTCCGCTGGACGTCAGCATAGCGGCTACACCACCTTCGAGGGCGGCAATCTTGGCTGCTACGGCATCGTTGGTGGGGTTTTGCAGGCGGGTATAGAAATATCCGCTGTCTTCCAGGTCGAAGAGGCGGGCCATTTGTTCACTTGTCTCGTATTTGAAGGTTGTACTCTGGTAGATGGGGAGTACGCGGGGTTCTCCTTTCTTGGGAGACCAGCCGGCCTGTACACACAGGGTTTCGGGTTTGAATCGCTTGGTCATAATCAAATATTTGTATCGTTTTTAGTATTTTATATGCAATTATTTCTCGCAAAAGTACGGAAAATACTGTAATTTTGTCGGCTGAAACAGGATTTTTAGTGGATTTAATAGAATGAGACATTTTTTACTTTCCTTTGTATTGGCCTTGTTCACCCTCTCTGTGGCAGCCCAGCAGACTACCGACACCCCTCGCAGAGGCGAGGGTATTTCTTCGTTCCTCCAGCGCAATCACCGCCCCGGCCGGGCTTATTATAAGGAATTCCTGCGGCTGAACGAGAAGAAGCTGAAAGGCAAACGGGAACTGTTGTTGGGGGTACGCTACGTGCTTCCTCCGCTGAAAGGGAAAGGAGGAGCCTCTGCTCCGGCAAAGAATCGGGAAATAAAGGAGCCGCTGTTCGGCAAGAAACTTTCGCATGTCAAAGTGACGGGCAGCAGTCTGGCTGGAGCCTGCTTCTACATAGTCAGCGGCCATGGCGGACCCGATCCCGGCGCCATCGGGCGTCTGAACGGTCACGAACTGCACGAGGACGAATATGCCTACGACGTGGCTCTCCGCCTGGCTCGCAACCTGATGCAGGAAGGTGCGGAAGTACATATTATCATTCAAGATAAAAAGGACGGCATCCGTGACGGAAACTACCTGAAGAACAGCAAGCGCGAAACGTGTATGGGCGACCCCATTCCGCTCAATCAGGTGGAACGTCTGAAACAGCGTTGTGTCAAGATCAACGAACTCTATCGCAGTGACCGTAAGAAGTACAAGTATTGTCGTTCGGTTTTCCTGCATGTGGACAGTCGCAGCAAGCGGGCACAGACCGATGTCTTCTTCTATCATGCGCCGGGCAGCAAGTATGGCGAGCAGTTGGCACGTGGCATGAAGAACACGTTCGAACGGAAGTACGACCGCCATCAGCCCAACCGTGGTTTCGAGGGGACGGTGAGCAGTCGCAACCTGTATGTGCTGCTCAACTCTACGCCGCCGGCTTTGTTCGTGGAGCTGGGCAACATCCAGAACAGCTTCGACCAGCGCCGCTTCGTCATCAGCGACAACCGCCAGGCACTGGCCAACTGGATGCGTGAGGGGTTGATTGCCGATTATAAGAAGTGCAAATGATTTAGGGGCGTCCGCCACGCATCCAGCAGCGGTGCCAGTAGTCTTCGTTGAGGCTGCTCACGATGACGCCCCGGCTGGTGCTGGCGTGGACAAATTTGTCGTCTTTCAGGTAGATGCCTACATGCGTCACCTTCTTTCGTGACTTTCCGTTGTGGAAGAACACCAAGTCTCCTTCCTTCAGCTGGCGGCGTGCCACTTTCCGGCAAGCTTTCATCTGTTCGCCGGTGCTGCGTGGCAGGCGGACATGGTACACCTTCCGGTAGATTTCTCCTGCCAGCCCCGAACAGTCCGTTCCCCTTTTCGTATGTCCGCCGTTGCGGTAGGGCGTGCCTATCCATTCGGCGGCGGTGAGGTACAGGCGGTGGTTGTCCTTCGGCCCGATATCCATGCCCAGCCGCACCGAGGCGCGGGCCAGGACACGGTAGTCCAGCCGTGGGGCCGACGTGTGGCAGGAGCTTAGGCAGAGCAGCAACAAGGCTGGCAGCAGCAGTCTGTACAGACGGCCCATCATGCTTCTGCCTCCGTTTGGGGCTGGGCTGTTTCAGAGGTTGGGGCGTCCTGGGACTGTCCGGTTCCTTCTTGTTCTTCCTCCAGTTCCTCTTCCTTTACTCCTATATTGAAGTAATCTTCCAGTTCCTTTTCGGCCGAGCCGTCGGTATTGTCGATGTCACGGATGATGACGCCGTGTTCCAGCAGGGCGATGCGGGGGCAGATGTCCACCGTATGGTTCAGGTTGTGGCTCGAGATGAGAACGGTGGCCTTATGCTCTTCGTTGTAGCGTTTCAGCAGGTGCTTGATGATGGCCTGCGACGAAGGGTCCAGGAAGTTGAACGGTTCGTCCAGAATGAGCAGGCGCGGATGATGGAGCATGGCTGAAATGATACCTATCTTCTGCTTGTTGCCCATGGAGTAGTTGCGGATGAATTTCTTCTGCCCCAGCACTTCGCCGTTCATGAAGCGTTCGAAGGGGCGGAGGCGTTCGTCCACTTCCTCCTTCTTCAGTCCGTACATGCGGCCGATGAAGTAGAAGTATTCTTCGGGTGTCAGATAGTCGATAAGGAAGCCGTCGTCGATAAAGGCGCCGGTGAAGGTTTTCCAGTCTTCGCTCTTGCTGACGTCGGTCCCGTCGATGGTGACGTTGCCGCGGTCGGCCTGCAGCAAGTCCAGGATGAGACGGAAGAGGGTCGTCTTGCCCGCACCGTTGTTGCCTACGAGGCCCAGCATCTCACCCTGGTTGATGGTATAGTTTTCTATGTTGACGGCGGTCTTTTCGCCGAATTTCTTTTGGAGTTGGTTGATGGTTATCATATATTATAGGTATATAGTGTTAAATGATTTGCTGTCCGGGTTTTACTTCTGCCGGCTGTCGCGGAATCCTTCGAGGTTCTTGTAGCGGCGCTTCATGAAGCGGTGGTAGATGTTCTTCAGCCAGAAGCGCGAGGTGAGGATGAATCCCAGGCCGATGATGATGAGCACGATGCCTGTTGTCGTTTCGCCCAGCCATAGGTTGAGGATGAAGTTCAGCAGCAGGGGCAGACCGAAGGCGGCAAAGGAGATGAGGTTCTGCAGTCCCGTTCCCATGTTCTTGCGGTTGGTCAGCCTGGTATTGAGGTCCAGGGTGTGATTGTTGTACACAGCCAGCTGGAACAGGCAGAAGTAGATGGCCCCGGCGGTGAAAATGGCCCAGGACAGGCAACTCAGCACTGTCAGCTTGCCCGTCACCATGGCGGGAATCATCAGCAGGAAGGGAATCAGGATGGCTATGCTGTAGAGGATGTACTTGGCACGCAGCAGCGAGTAGATAGACTCCTTGCGGCTCATCAGCCCGTCGATGTAGTTGCCTTCGTAGCTCATGATGCTCAGCAGGAACATGATGCCGAAGATGACGTAGTTGTACACCATGATGAAACTTTTCATTCCGGCGGAGTCGTAGGCTTCGGTGAAGCTGAGGATGAGGCTGAAAGCCACTACGACGATGATGATGGATCGCAGCGAAGCCTTGCATACCTTGTTGCGCAGCAGCATCTTCAGCTCCAGGCGCATGTATTCACCAATCTCGCCGTAGCGGTCCAGGAAGCGGTATTCCGATACGCTGCGTACCTTGACCGTCGTATCTTCCATCTTGTTCAGTTCGTTGTACACCAGCCCCTGCATCACCTTGCGGTTGACCAGCCACAGGAGGGCGATGGCGACAATGACTCCGAGGAAGCAGAGCGGATGGCCGGTAATGAATCCTTCGCCCAGCGTGATGGACCCGTCGAGCAGCAGGCTGTCATCGGGAATGAACAGGGCGCAGCCGATGGCGGCGTAGACGGCAACCGGCAGGAAGGCCCACCAGACGCGTTCGTTCATCAGCGTGCGGCACAGCAGGAACCAGTAGTTGTTCATCACCATCAGCAGCCAGATGCCGATGCTGTAGGTCACGACACCTGCCACGCCGTAGTAGCGTGCCACACTGATGATGGCCAGCGGCACGAAGAAAAAGAGCCAGAAGAGGTTGAATGTGCTCAGTCCCGAGCGCAGCAGCAGGCAGTCTATTAGCCGCTTGCGTCGGATGGGCAGCAAGAGATAAGGTTTCATCTCCTGTGTAGGGGTTTTCTGGAAAGGAAAACGGATGAGGAAGTCGAGAGCCAGGATGATAATCAGGACTCCGTTGATGATCTGGTAGGGTTCGCGCGACTCGTCGCTCAGGGCGAAGGCGAATGTTGTGCCGAAGAATATCAGGTAACCGGCCCAGAAGGCGGCCATGAGATACATCCAGAATCGGCCGAATTTGTTTTTGTCGTACATGGGATGGCGTTTGTCGGCCAGCTTGCCATGTCGGCGCAGTTCGAGAAACAGGTTCATGTTTTAGTTATTGGTTATTAGCTACAAGTGACGAGCTACGAGCTACAAGCTACGAGTTATGAGTTGTTACATTTCATACTTGTCACTTGTCGCCAGTAGCTCGTCACTTGTAGCTTGTAGCTCGTAGCTTTAAAATATTACTTCTTTTCGGGTACGGTCATCACTACCGTAATCTTGTTGCCTTGCTTCAGCAGGTCGGCGGCAAACTTTTGCACGTCGGCTTTGGTGATGGCATTGACGGCAGCCTCATAGTCCTTCGTGTTGTCCACGCCGTTGCAGAAGTATTCCTTCAGGTTGTTTACCCAGTAGCTGTTTTCCTTCTGGTTGTCGCCATACTTCTTCAGCATGTATTCCTTGATCTTCTGCAGGTGTTCGTCGCTCGGGCCTTCGGCTGCCATCTTCTGCATTTCGCGGTCGATGACGGCGTTCAGCTTCTCGAATTTCTCAGGATCGGTCTGGTATACAATCTGCATCATCACGTCTTCCGTCGGATATTTGTTCAGGCCTCCGTAGCAGCTGACGCCGTACGTGCCGCCTTCCTTCTCGCGGACTTCCTCGGTATAGACCATGTTGAGGGCTTGTGTCAGGAAGCTCATCAGCAGGTTGTTCTGCTGGTTGTACTTGCAGTCGCCGCTGTAGAGCATGAAGACGGTGGCCATCGGAGTCTGCTGTTCCTTGGCGTAGGTCTTGCTCAGGATACCTTTGGCGATGTCCATGTGGTTGTCACGTACGGTTTCCTTGGCTCCGGTCGAGGGCAGGCTGCCCAGATACTGTTCGATGAGGGGCTTCGTCTGCTCCAGATCGATGTTGCCCACGAGGAAGAAGGTGAAGTCGCCCGCATTGGCAAAGCGTTCCTTATAGATTTGCAGCACGCGGTCGTAGTCAATCTGGTCAATCAGTTCGGGCTTCAGCGAGAGGTAACGCGGGTGGTTGCCGTACATCATTGCGCTGATGGTGTCGTTGATGCTCGACAG
>ULXJ01001889.1_pt1 | contig 103839 bp, 106 predicted proteins | sample 1960981 | NCBI WGS metagenome assembly ULXJ01 (sample SAMEA4835830, study PRJEB28245) | human gut metagenome | biome: gut microbiome; material: fecal sample | place: Denmark | collected 2008 | reverse complement strand
AGTTTTAATTGTATTAGAAAAAATTAGAGCATTAAAATCCATAAGGAATGTTAGCTTAATAACTACAGTATTTTTGATAGTGATGTTTATAATTATTAAATTAATGACTGATTTTATTGATCAAAAATTCGCAGGGGGCTGGTTGCAAGAGATTAATATAGATTCACTAACTATATCTATTATACTAGGAGTCATAATTAGTAGTTCGTTATTCTTAATATATAAACACATAAATAAAACAGATAATTAGTTGATAATTATCTGTTTTTGTGCTATAAAGGTAATTAGTAGGAGAAGAAATATGAATTCAAGAAAATATTTAAACAGAAATGATGATGATGATAAATTAATAGTCGTACCAGATAGTAGAAAATTTTCCAATAAAGAGATTGAAGCATTAACAGAATTTCAAGAAAGATTTTTTGAACATGAAATTATTAGAGAAAATATAGAATTTAATAGTTTAATTCCTGAATTAAGTGTATCCAATATGCATATAAGCAAAAAATTTTACATGGATTTAGGATTTCAGGTAAGATATGAAAGAAAAGAAGATAAATTTTGCTTTTTACAACTAGAAGAAAATCAGATAATGATAGAAGAGGATAATAATAATTGGAATACTGGAAAGCTGGAATATCCATATGGTCGAGGCATTAATATAAGCATGACAATTTCAGATGTTGAAAAAATGTATAATAAATTAAAAGAGAAAGATATCAAGTTTTTTCTAGATTTAGAAGTTCATGAATACAGAGTTAATGATAAAATTTCTTTAGATAAAGAATTTTTAGTGCAAGATCCAGATGGATATTTGTTAAGATTTAATAATTAAAAGGAGAAAGTTTTGTGAAAGATAAATATAAGAATATTCAATTAACTCGGAGAAATAGATAAGGCAAATTGTGTAACACATTCAGGTAAGTTCCATGTAGATGACGTTATCTCTACAATATTTCTTAGTAAAATTAGAGAAAATATAATTTTAATAAGAGTACCAACTATAGATGAAAAAATGAATATATCAAATAAAATTGTTTATGATATAGGATTTCGGAGAATTTGACCATCATCAAAAAAACAGAAATGGAAAAAGAAAAAATGGAATTTATTATTCATCAATTGGATTGCTATGGAGAAGATTTGGCAGAGAATATTTAAAACAATTAGAAGTTAAAAGTATAGATAGAATATTTGAATATATGGATAAAGAGTTAATCCAATATATCGATGCAACAGATAATATGCAATTAGAATATTTAGAAAGTAAGATAGTACCAGATTTTATAAAGTTGTGTAATCCTGAATGGAACGAAAATGTAGATGAAAGTGAAGCTTTCATCAATGCTTTAAGACTAGCAGATGAATTTTGGAATATTTATATAAAACATGCTATTGCAGAAGTGGAAGCTATAGAAATTATTTTAAAAAGTAGTGATAAGTGTAAGGAATGCTACTTGGTATTTGATGTAGAAATGCCATATAGAAAAGCGATTAAATATATCAATAATGATAAGATTAAATACATGATTTTTAAATCAAGTAGAGAAGGATATGATATTAGAGCTTTTAGAGATTATTGTAAATTTAAAGATGAAATATCACATGAAGCGGATATAAATATTGCTAAAAAAATAACAGGAATAGATGATTTAATATATGTTGATATTAATGGTAAGTTATGTTGTACAAAAACATTAGAAAGTGCTATTAAGATTTTAAAATATAATGAAAAAATGATGGAGGAAATATGATTTATTAAAAAAGTAGAATAGTATGTAGAAAGGAAGAGGATTAAAAATGGTAGATTTAAACAAATTGCAAAAAGATATATATCAAAATAAAGTAAATAAAGGATTCAATATAACAGATATTAATAAGGAATTTTGTTTAACATATGGAGAAGTTGCAGAAGCATATGAAGCTTGGAGAAAAAAGAAAGATGATTTGGGTGAAGAATTAGCAGATGTTGCTATATATTTATTAGGATTATCAGAAATATTAGGTATAGACTTAGAAGAAGAGATACAGAAAAAGGTTTATAAAAATTCAAAAAGAGAATATAAAGTTATAAATGGCGTTAATACGAGAATTAAAGAGTTTGAAGATGATTCAGAAAGATAAATAAAGGGGGATATATAGATGTTACACAAAATGAAATTAAATGAAAGTCCATTTGAAAGAATAAAAAATGGAACAAAAATGATAGAATTTAGATTATATGATGAAAAAAAGAAAACAAATAAAAGTTGGAGATAAAATTGAGTTTTCAAATTATAAGTTTTGCTTTAATGATTAAATTATATCTAAAAGATACAAAAAGTGAAATTATAAATATGAAACCAACAGAAGAAGGAAAAAAAGAACGAGAAAGAAGATTGAAAAAAAAGTGTATAATGGAAATAAAAGGATTGCTTATGTTTGGATTAATAAATAATATTTATTTTTTGCCTGATGGAATTGGTATATATTTCTGGAAAATTCTGGAATGGATTTTAAGTAGTATAATATTAGTTACAATTATAGCAATAATAGAAAATAAAAAAATTGAAGATAAAGTAAAAAAACTAAATCAAATGGAATAGACATATAATTTATTCAAATAAATTTTCTAAAAAGTATTGACTTAGAGTCAACTCAAAGTGCTATATATAGATTGAGGAGGGATTAAACATGAAAAAACAAACTGCAGGTAGAGAAAATTTAGGAGAATTAGCACCTAAATTTGCAGAATTAAATGATGATGTATTATTTGGAGAGGTATGGTCAAGAGAGGACAAAATGTCACTAAGAGATAGAAGTATTGCTACTATATCAGCATTGATGGCACAAGGATTGTTTCCTCAACTAAAATCACATTTTATACTAGGAAAAAAACATGGGGTAACAAAACAAGAGGCAATAGAAATTGTAACACAATTGGCATTTTATTGTGGATGGCCTAAAGCATGGAGTGCATTTGCATTAATAAAAGAAGTATATGGAGATGAAGCAACAAAAGAAGAACATGGAGGAGTTTTGGGACAAGGAGAGCCAAATGTGAATTTTGCACAATACTTTGTTGGAAATTCATATTTGAAGCCATTAGCCAAAACAGATAATATGTTTATTGCAAATGTAACATTTGAACCAAGATGTAGAAACAATTGGCATATACACCATAGTAGCAATGGAGGAGGACAAATCCTAATTTGTGTTGACGGAGAAGGTTGGTATCAAGAAGAAGGAAAGGAAGCAAGAAGATTAAAACCAGGAGATGTTGTAACAATTCCAGCAAATGTAAAACATTGGCACGGGGCAACTGCAAAATCTTGGTTTAGCCATATAGCCATTGAAGTGCCAGGAGAAAATACTTCAAATGAATGGTGCGAAAAAGTATCAGATGAGGAATATAACAAATTACCAGAATAAAAACATATCTAATAAAGATAATAATTAAAGACAGCAATTAGCTGTCTTTAATTATAGCTTTTTATGTATAAGGCTTTAGCAATATAAGGTGTTATTTCTTTAAACTTATACCAACCGGAGCTTTTATTATCGTTTTTACCGCCATTAGGGTTCGAAACATATACCATATCTTTGTCATCAGCAGCAAGTAAAACCATATAGTGAGAAGCGGTAGTCCAACGATTGGCATGTGGCTTGTGCCATACACAAATCAAAATAGGTCTGTTTGTTTGCAAGTGTTCTTGCAATTTCTGCTGAGAGAAATGAGCTTTATCATAATAAAAATCAGTATTTTTTATATCAAATGTATTAGATAATTCTTTAGAAAGAGAGTTATATTCTAACTTTGGGTAATATTTTTGCCTTAAATCTTCTGGTGTGTATTGTTTATTATATCCACTCAAAATAATTGCAAGAGCTGTTATACCACAACCATTTTCGGCCATAGTGCCACCCCAATATTTATTATTGCTCCAAGGTGAATCGCCATTTTGTTTATATTCAATATAAGTCTTTTTATAATTTTCATTAGTTGTGAAAGTAGAAAAATAACCATCTGTATTTTGAGTTTTTTCTTGACCTATTCCAGAATAATTTTTATTTATATCTTGTTTAATTGTTTTTGATGACGAGTCTTTAAAAAATAAATATATTATGACAAATATTATTAACAATAGCATTATTCTTTTTTTCTTCATTTGATTTTCTCCTTAATATTGGCTTGATTACATTATACAACTGAATTGGAGAATATGTTTTAAGAAATACTTAAACAATTATTAATATTTTCTTATGGCTAGTTATGATATATTTAATTTCTAATGAATATTAACTTAATAATGAGATATAATAATAGCATTCACTTCGCAAAAATGAAAATATTTACTTTTTGCGAAATGAATGTTATAATATATTTGGCTCTTGAAATAAATAAAATCATGCTAAACCTTACAGAAATGTAAGGTTTCTTTTATAGAAAGTATGATATAATAGCAAAGGAGGAAAAATAAATGCCAAAGATATTAATAATAGAAGATGATGAAAAACTAAGAGAAGAATTAAAAATATTTCTAAACAAAAATGGATATAAAGCAACAACATTAACAACATTTGACAACACAATACAAGACATATTGCAAACAAATCCAGACTTAATATTATTAGATATAAATTTGCCAAATACAGATGGAGAATATATCTGTAAAGAAATTAGAAAGCAATCAAATATGCCAATAATTATTGTGACAAGTAGAGATAATGAATTAGATGAATTACTTTCAATAAATAATGGAGCAGATCACTATATTACAAAACCATTTAACATACAGATTTTACTTGCTAAAATAGGTTCATTATTAAGAAGAACAAATATGCAAGAAGTAAATGATAAAATAGATGCAAAAGATTTTATATTAAATACATCAAATAATACAATTGAAAAAGATGGAAAGATAATAGAATTAACTAAAAATGAATATAAAATTTTAAAATACCTAGTACAAAATAGAGAAAAAATAGTATCAAGAGAAGACATAATGGAATGTTTATGGGAAAGTGAAAGTTTTATAGATGATAATACATTAACAGTTAATATTACTAGATTAAGAAATAAATTAGAAGAATTAGAATTAAAAGAACTATTAGAAACCAAAAGAGGACAAGGGTATATTTTAAAAAGAGGAGCAAACTAAATGAATTTTAAGTTATTTTTAAAAGAGAAAGCTATAACTATTTTATTATTACTATTTGGTATTATTACAATAGAGATATTCCTGATGGCATATAATGTAGGATTGTTTATAAAAATATATATTCCACATATAATAATGGGATTATATGTGGTTTCAATAGCTATAGAATATTTTAAAAAGAAAAAATTTTATGACAATCTATCAAACATGCTGGAAGAGTTAGAAGAAGAATATTTAATTACAGAAATTATAAATACTCCTGATTTTTTAGAAGGGAAAATATTAAAGAACACAATAGAAACAATTGATAAATCAATGTTAGAAAATGTAAACAAATACAAATATATGACAGAGGACTATAAAGAATATATAGAATTATGGATACATGAAATAAAAATACCAATAGCAACCAGCAAAATGGTAATAGAAAATAATAAAAATGCAATAACCAAAAGTATAGATGAAGAGCTAGATAAAGTGGAAAACTATATTGAACAAGCCTTATTTTATGCAAGAAGTAATACTGTAGAAAAAGATTATTATATAAGAAAAGTTGTTTTAAAAGAAATTGTAAATGAAAGCATTAAAAAGAATAAAAGTAGTTTAATACAAGAAAAGATTTCTATTAATATTCATAACTTAGATATAGAAGTTAATACAGATAATAAATGGATAGTATTTATATTAAATCAAATTATACAAAACAGTATTAAATACCGAAAAAAGGAAAAATCTATAATCGAAATATATGCAAATCAAGGAAAAGAAAATGTAATTTTATATATTAAAGATAATGGAATAGGAATAAAACAAGGAGAAATTACAAGAGTTTTTGAAAAGGGATTTACAGGGACAAATGGAAGATTATCAAATAAAAAATCAACAGGAATAGGTCTATATTTATGCAAAAAGTTATGTAATAAATTAGGAATAGGAATAGAGCTAAATTCAGTACAAAATGAAGGAACAGAAATTAGGTTGGTATTTCCACAAAGTAGCTATGTTGAATTAAAGTAAAAAGAAACAATTATTGAAAACTTACAAAAATGTAAGGAAACTGTAAGCTAAATCGATGGCAACTTACATCAAAATAACTTATAATAATTTTAAAGTCAGAAACAATTTGGACTTTAGGAAGGAATGAGATTAAAAATGGAAAAAATATTAGAAGTAAAAAATATTGAAAAATACTATGGAAACAAATCAAATTTAACAAAAGCCATAGACAATATTAATTTTGATGTAAACAAAGGCGAATTTGTTGGAATTATGGGAGCAAGTGGTTCTGGAAAAACAACATTATTAAACTGCATTTCTACAATAGACAGAGTAACAGCAGGACACATAATCATAAATGGTGAAGACATCACAAAGCTAAAAGGAAATAATTTAAACAAATTTAGAAGAGAAGAACTAGGATTTATATTTCAAGACTTTAACTTATTAGATACTTTAACAGCTTATGAAAATATAGCTTTAGCATTAACAATTCAAAAGGTAAAGGCAAATGAAATTGATAGAAGAGTAAACGAAATAGCAGGTAAATTAGGAATTAAAGAAATTCTTACAAAATATCCTTATCAAGTATCAGGTGGTCAAAAACAAAGAATTGCATCAGCAAGAGCTATTATAGCAAATCCAAAATTAGTTTTAGCAGATGAACCAACAGGGGCATTAGATAGTAAAGCAGCAAGGCAACTATTAGAAAATTTTGAATTATTAAATCAAAAAATGAATGCTACAATTTTAATGGTAACACATGATGCATTTACAGCTTCTTATGCTAATCGAATTTTATTTATTAAAGATGGAAAAATCTTTAATGAGTTAATAAAAGGAAATGATACAAGAAAACAATTCTTTGAGAAGATAATTGAGGTGCAAACACTTCTTGGAGGTGATTTGAACGATGTTATTTAAATTATCTATAAGAAATATGAAAAAAAGCTTCAAAGATTATGCAATTTATTTTTTAACATTAGTATTAGGTGTGGCAATATTTTATATGTTTAACTCAATAGATAGTCAACAGGCAATGCTAAAAGTATCAGAATCTACAAGAGATATTATAAAACTTATGATTTCATTGCTTGGATATGTGTCAGTATTTGTAGCAGTAGTATTGGGATTACTAATTGTATATGCAAATAACTTTTTAATTAATCGAAGAAAAAAAGAATTTGGAATATATATGACACTAGGAATGGGAAAAAGACAAATTTCAAAAATAATACTTATGGAGACTATATTAGTAGGAATTATATCACTAATTGTAGGATTAATTATAGGTGTATTTGCATCACAATTCATGTCAATATTAGTTGCTAAAATGTTTGAATCAGATATGAGTAAATTTCAATTTGTATTTTCAAAAGATGCTTGTATAAAAACTTGTATCTATTTTGCCGTAATGTATGTAGCTGTAATGTTTTTTAATACATTTACAGTTTCAAGATACAAATTAATTAATCTGCTAAATGCAAGTAAGAGAAATGAAAATGTAAAAATAAAAAATCCTATTATATGTATTTTAGTATTTTTAGAAGCTGTAACTATACTTGGATATGCTTATTGGAAGGTAACAGGAGATGTTTGGAGTTTAACAACGGCTGATAAAATTTTACCACCTATTTTAATGGGAATAGTTGGAACAGTAGCAGTTTTCTGGTCTTTATCAGGATTTATAATACAAATAGTTCAAAAAATGAAAAATGTTTATTTTAAAAATACTAATATATTTGTATTAAGACAAATAAATAACAAAATTAATACTATGGTTGTAAGCATGAGTGTAATATGTTTAATGCTGTTTATGACAATTTCAATACTTTCTTCAAGTTTAGCATTAAGAAATACAATGCAAAGAGAATTAATTGAAATGACACCTGTAGATTTGAATTTGTATAAAACAGCTAATTTACCAGAAAAATATTTACAATATGGAACTTATGGAAAAGAGATAACATCAACACCTGAAGCAAGAGCAGATTCAAAAATACCTATTACTGAAACTTTAAAAAATAATGGTTTAGATATGAATGTCCTAAAAGACATTGTGGAAATAACAGTATATTCTACAAATGATTTGACTTTGAAAGATTTTTTTGGAGATAAATATGCAGAAATAAAAACTAAATATCCAAATCTTTTGTATGGTACAGCAGAACAGTTGGTAAAGATATCTGATTATAATAAAATTGCAAAACTATATGGAATTAATCAATATGAATTAAATAATGATGAATATATTGTACTTTGTGATTTTGATTCACAAAAAGAATTAAGAGATGAAGCATTAAAAAATGGAGACAATGTTTTAAATATAGCTGGAAAACAATATAAATCAAAATATAATGAATGTAAAACAGGATATATTCAAATGTCTACTAGCCATACAAATACGGGAATTATATTAGTTCCAGATGATTGTGAATTGACAGAAGATATGAAAGAACAATATTTATTATCTGCAAATTATAATGCAGATACGAAAGAAAGAAAAGAAGAAATAGAAAAGATATTTGTTGATGATAATTCTGAACTTTTACAAAATTTAGATAAAAATGGTTTAAATATTGACGGAAGAACGAAAATAGCTCTTATGGAAGCAAGTGTAGGTCTAGCAACTATTGTAACATTTATAGCAATTTATTTAGGAATTATATTTCTAATTGCAAGTTCAGCTATTTTAGCTTTAAAACAATTAACAGATAGTTCAGATAATAAGCAAAGATATATAATTTTAAGAAAAATTGGTTGTGATGAAAAGATGATCAATAAAGCATTATTTAGACAAATTGGAATATTTTTTGGAGTTCCACTTGTTCTTGCAATTATACATTCTGTATTTGGAATACAATTTGCAATTACAATAATGTCTGGTCTAGCAAGTAAAAAAGACTTATTACCATCAGCTATTGCAACAGTTATTATTATAGGTGTTATATATGGTATATATTTCTTAGCTACTTATTTAGAAAGTAAAAATATTATTAAAGAAGATGAATAAAAAATTATAATTCTATTTTGATTAAGAATTATAGACTTTTTGAAATAAATATATTAGAATAAAAAGTAAGTGTGCGCCCAGCAAAGGGTAAGTAATCTAACGGGTGGAAATCCCGTCTGGTTAAGGTCTAACCAACCACCAGTAGCGAGTTTTGTGCTTATGACAATAATGTTATGAGTAAAGCGTAGACAGCAAGGAAACTTCACATAATAAAATTATAAAAAGTACTGATGATAGTTCTATTTCGTACTAACTTAATAAAGTGCGAAATAGGACTATTTTATATTAAAAACGGTTGAAAATTATCTGCTTTTGTGCTAGGATAATAAAAAACGAAACAGTAAATTATGGGAGAATATAAGTATGAAAATAAAACAGCAAAAGCAGATAAAAGAATTTATAATAAAAAATTTAAAATGGATTATATTATTCATTTGCTTAATTGGATTTTTAGCACTAACAGAAGACGTATTTAACAAAGAAATAATGGATGGAGATATAATAGGGTATAAATTAATATCAAAATTTTTAATATCTGATTTTACAATACCAATAGCAAAGTTTATCACTAATTTTGGAGGAGCTATATTTTTAATAGTATTAACAATTATTTTACTTATATCAATAAAAAACAAAAAAATTGGATTATCGATATTCTCAAATTTAGCTATAATTACAATATTAAACCAATTATTAAAAAGAATATTACAAAGGCCTAGACCAACAGAGTATAGAATTATTGAAGAGACAGGATATAGTTTCCCATCAGGACATTCAATGATAAGCATGGCTTTTTATGGTTATTTAATATATTTGATTTATAAATATGTTGAAAATAAGTATGTTAAGTGGATTTTGATTAGTTTGTTAAGTGTTCTAATTTGCTTGATTGGAGTTAGCAGAATCTATCTAGGTGTACATTATACAAGTGATGTTTTAGGGGGATTCTTGATATCTATATCTTATTTGGTTATTTATATTAGTGCAGTCAATAAGTTTTTTGTAGAAAAAAGAGGCTAATTAAACTAATTAGCACATTCTATTGAACTTGGTAAAAATGAAGGGAAGTAATATGATGGAATCAATAAAAGGCCTAACACACAAAGAAGTAGAAGAAAAAATAAAACAAGGAAAAACAAATAAAGTAAAAATAAAAACTAATGAAAGCATTTTAAAAATAATAAGAAAAAATATATTTACATATTTCAATTTGATTTTCTTAATATTAACAATTTTGCTTATTACGGCACATTCATATAGAAATTTAACATTTTTAGGTATTATAATAATAAACGTTCTAATTGGAATTATTCAACAAATAAGGTCAAAAATTACATTAGACAAACTATCATTGCTTGATAAAAATAAATATGTAGTAATCAGAGATGAAAATGAAGAAGTAGTAGATTCTGATAATCTTGTTGAAGGAGATTTAATAATTTTAGAGGCAGGAAAGCAAATTCCTGCTGATGCAGTAGTTGTTTCTGGAAAATTATATGTAAACGAATCATTATTAACAGGAGAACAAGATGAAATTGAAAAAGAGGTAAACTCTAAACTTATGTCTGGAAGCTTTGTTGTATCTGGAAAAGCAACAGTACAACTTACTAATGTAGGTGATGAATCTTTTTCAGCAAAAATAATGAAAGAATCCAAAAAAATAAAAGAAACAAAATCAGAAATGATTTCAGCAATTGATAACATTGTTAAATTTGCAGGAATAATAATAATTCCTATTGGAATGCTATTATTCATCAGTGCTTATGTTGCAAATGGTAGTGGTTATAAAGACAGTGTTAATTCAATGGTTTCAGCATTATTAGGCATGATTCCTGAAGGTTTATATTTATTAACAACAGTTGCATTAGCATTAAGCTCAATGAAACTTGCACAGAAAAAAATACTTCTTCATGATATGAAGAGTATTGAAAGTTTAGCAAGAGTTGATGTTTTATGTGTTGACAAAACAGGAACAATCACTAATAATACTATGAAAATTTTAGATATATTTGATAAAAAAGAAAATAGCATAATAAAGAACAAAGAAAATATAGGAATAGAAATCTTAGCAAAATACATAAACACAATTGAGGATACAAATATAACGATGGATGCGATAAAGGAGCAGTTGAAAGGAATTTCTAGTGAAAAACTATCTAACATAAAAAGAGAGAATTTTAATTCAAAAAATAAATTTTCTTTTGTAAAAATAGATGAAAATATAACCTATAAATTAGGAGCACCAGAAATATTATTAAATAATGAATATGAAGAATTAATTAACAAGAGAACAAAAAATGGTGAAAGAGTAATTGCTTTTGTTGAAGAAAAAAATAATGAAGTGATTCCTATTTTATTTATAAGTTTAAAAAATGAAATAAGAAAGAATGCAAAAGAAATCTTTGAATTTTTTGATAATAGACAAGTTCAAATTAGAGTTATTTCAGGAGATAACCCAATAACAGTATCATCAATTGCAAAACAGGCAGGAATTAAGGGATATGAAAAATATATTGATTGCAGAGAATTAAAGGATTATGCTGATATACGAAAAGCAGTGAAAAAATATGTTGTTTTTGGTAGAGTTAATCCAGAACAAAAAAGACAAATAATAAAAGCTTTAAAAGAAACTGGTTTAAAAGTAGCTATGACAGGTGACGGAGTAAATGATATTTTAGCGATGAAAGAAGCAGATTGTTCGATCGCGATTGGCTCTGGAGCAGATGCAGCCAGAGAAACAGCACAAGTTGTATTACTCGACTCAGATTTTGGAAAAATGAGGAACATTGTCTATGAAGGAAGAAAAAATATTAATAATATAACAAGGTCAGCATCACTATTTACTTATAAAAATATATTTTCAGTATTACTTTCTATATATTCAATAATTTTTGCAATGCAATATCCGTTAGAACCGAACCAAGTATCTTTAGGTAGTGCATTTACAATAGGTATTCCAGCATTTCTATTAACATTTGAAGAAAATCAAAAGAAACAGCAAAATGGAAATTTTATGAGAAAGGTATTTACAAACTCACTCCCTGCTGCAATAACATCTTTTTTAGCAATTGTTGCTATGGTCAGATTTTCAGACTTGTTTAATGTTGGTATAAAAGAAATTACAACAGCTTGTAGTTATTTATTCTTTACTGGGGGATTTTTAATATTGTATAAAATTATTAGACCATTAAACAAATATAGGACAAGCGTTATGTTTTTATGTATTTTAGGAATTATTTTAACAATTAATATAATACCAAACTTTTTTGCCATAAAAGAAATATCAGAAAGATCTGCAATACTTGTTACATTGTTTGCAATTGCAGAATTCTCAGTAATTAGATGGATTACTTTAATTCTAGATAAATTTGGAAAAAATAAGAAGGATGTGATTCTATGGAAAAAACAAATGTAATAAGTGGAGTTGAAGTAATAGATATTTCAGCTAAAAATTTTATTAAAACCATTATCCAGTAACAAGTGAATAAAGAATATTTTAAAAAATACTACACAAATAAGAAATAATGTGATACAATAAAAGACGAAAATTATAAGATAAAGGATAGAAACCTTGAAAATACAATAAAAAACAAAGAGGAGGTAAGAGTATGTCAGGACATAGCAAATGGCACAACATACAAGCAAAAAAAGGAAAAGCAGATGCTGCAAGAGGAAAAGTATTTACTAAATTAGGAAGAGAATTATTAATAGCAGTAAAGCAAGGTGGACCTGACCCTGCTGGAAATTCAAAACTAAAAGATGTAATAGCAAAATGTAAAGCAGCAAATATGCCAAATGATACAATAAATAATGCAATAAAGAAAGCATCAGGAGAAGGAAATGACGCTAACTATGAAGAAGTAGTATATGAAGGATATGGACCAAATGGAGTTGCAGTAATAGTAAATGCAAACACAGATAACAGAAATAGAACAGCAGCAGATGTAAGACATGTATTTGATAAAGCAGGAGGCAACCTAGGAACAACAGGATGTGTATCATATATGTTTGATAAAAAAGGTGTAATTGTAATAGAAAAAGCATCAACAGATATGGATGAAGAAGAATTAATGTTATTAGCATTAGATGCTGGAGCAGACGATTTTAATACTTCAGAAGAAGTATATGAAATAACAACAGCACCATCTAACTTTTCAGAAGTTAGAGAAAAATTGGAAGATGCTGGCTTAACATTTTTAGAGGCAGAGGTACAAATGGTACCAACAACAACTGTTGCACTAGATGATGCTGGTATTGAAAAAATGGAAAGATTAATAGAGAGACTAGAAGAATTAGATGACGTAATGGATGTATACCATAACTGGGAAGAATAAAGTTATAGAAAAAGCTTGTCAAATTTTGAAAAATATTGACAGCTTTTTTTTATTATAGTAAACTATATTCAGAGATACAAATATAATATTAATATATCAAAGAAAGGGGAATAAAAATGAAGAAAAAAATTGCATTAACACTACTAATAGTAGTAATTTTACTTGGAATAGGAGGCGTATATGCATATTTTGCAACAAATGCTTTTAAAACAGATAAAGAATTATTTTTCTCTTACATGACATCAGACTGGCTAAGTGATTTAAAAGATGAGAATTTAAAAGAATATATAAAAAAACAAGAGAATAATGCATATACAAACAAAGGCAGTATAGCTTTAGAAGTCCAAGATGATGGTTCAATATCTGATGAAACATTACAAATGATAAAAAATAGTAAAATAACATTTGAAGGGAAAACAGACAATAGCAAAAAAATTGCTGAACAAACACTTACAATGGAATTAGCACAAGGAATTAATATACCAGTCAAAGTAAGACGTGATGGAGAAACATTAGGAATACAGTCAAATTTGCTAAATACAAAATTTATAGCAGTAAGAAATGAAAATTTGAAAAACTTATTAGAAAGACTTGGAGCCGATGCAGAAGATGTGCCAGATAAAATAGATTTTGAAGAAAGCACATTTACAGAATCAGAAATCAAAGAGTTAAAAGAAAAATACTTTTCAATATTAGATGAAAATTTAGATGAAGAATTATTTAGCAAAGAGAAAGAAAATGATCAAACAATAATAAAATTATCAATGACAGAAGAAAAAGCAAAAGATGTATTAATAAAAATATTTCAAACTATACGTGATGATGAAACTCTATTAAAAAAATTCTCAGGAGTTATAGACAGAGATGATTTAAAACAACAAATAGACGATTTAGTAGATGAACTAAAAGACATAGAACCAGATGAAAAAACAACATTTGAAATGAAATTAAGTATAAAATCAAAAAAAGTTGAAAAAGTCGAGATGAACATAAAAGAAGGAGAAAACATAACAGCAAATATATTAATAGAGAACAGTCAAAACAAACTTTCGATTAAGGCTTATGATGAAGGAGACTCAATATTAGAATTACAAATTGAAAAAGAAACAAATGAAAATGATGTAGCATATAAGATTGATATTAAGACAGACTTAGATACAGAATTAGCTGACCAAGAAAAGGCAGAAATACATTTAACAGTTCAATATAAAAACTTAGCAACATTGGATAATGTAGAGGAAAACTATGAGTTAAAATTATCAACACAAGATTATGATGAAAGCAATACAGATCTTAAGTTGAATTACACAAATGTAAAACAATTTAGTTCAAATATAAAAGTAGAAGGAATAAATAGCGAAAATGCAATAACTCTAAATGATGCAACAGATAACGAAATTGATGAATTATTAATAACAATATATAAAAATTTAGGATTGTATTAAAAATGGTTCTAAAATAAAAATAAAAGCATATATATTAATATATGCTTTTTATTATAGGAAAAAATGCACAAATATTATACGTATATAGTTTTGTGTCTTTTGAGATAAGAGAAAGGAATGATATTTCGATGGACAATTTTGAAAAAGTCCTAGAGTACATGCCTACCAGTATTTCACAGCTTTTTGCACTGAAAAAAAGCGATCTCACGTGTGCAGAAGAGATAAGGCTTCGAACAAACAAGCCATTGGCGGTAAAGACAGAAAAAGGTATAGAGTTGTTTGAACATATTGTTACTCAGCAAGAGGTTTTGCAAACATTTGAAAGAATATGTGAAAGTTCTGTATATTCATATAGAAAACAAATATGTGATGGATATATAACCATTAGAGGTGGAAACAGGGTAGGGATTGTTGGTAGTGCGGTTATTGATAATGGACAAGTTGTTAATATAAATTATATTTCGAGTTTGAATTTTAGAATTGCAAGCCAAAGAATTGGGTGTAGTAATAGAATTATTGAAGATATTATAAATGTAAAAAAAAATGAAGTATACAATACATTGATTGTTTCACCACCTGGATGTGGAAAAACAACTCTTCTTAGAGATATTGTAAGAAATATAAGTAATGGGATTAAGGTGATAGGGTTTGAAGGTAAGAATGTAGGAATTGCAGATGAAAGAGGAGAAATTGCGGCAATGTATAAAGGGATTCCACAAAATGATGTTGGAATTAGAACTGATGTTATAGATAATATGCCTAAGTCAATGGCAATGAGGATATTGGTTAGATCTATGGCACCAAATGTAATAGCGTGTGATGAGATAGGAAGTTCAGAAGATATATATGCAATTGAATATGCTATGTGTTCAGGAGTAAAAGGAATATTTACAGCACATGGAAAGGATATTGAAGAAATAAATAGAAATCCTGAACTTTCACGACTATTAAATAGACATATTTTTGAAAGGATAATATTGTTAAATCCTAAAAAGAAAGGAGAAACAGAATGCTTTTATCTATAATTCAAGTAACAAAATACATTTTGTTATTAGCAATTTTTGCATTGTCAACAGCAATAGGGCTTTTAATTGCTAAATCATATCAAAATAGAGTTGTTGAGCTTAAAGAATTTAAAAACATATTAAACATAATGAAAACAAAAATAAAATTCACATATGAGCCACTGGCAGAGATATTTAAACAAATATCAAAAGACAATGAATCAGAAGTAGAAAAAATATTCGGACAGATGGCGAATCAAATTACATATTATCAGGCAAAAGATGTTTGGGAAAATTGCATACAAGATGCAGATATAAGTATAAAACAAGAAGACAAAGATATATTAAAAAAACTCGGAAAATTACTTGGACAAACTGATATTGAAGGCCAAATTAGTGAAATAGAAGTTATAGAGAATTTTTTAGATATGCAGATAGAAAATGCAGAAGATGAGAGAAAGAAAAATCAGAAGATGTATAAAACATTAGGAATTGTTGCAGGATTGGTGTTTGTTATTATTTTATTTTAAAGAAAGGAAATAAAGGATGGATATAAATTTATTATTCAAAATTGCTGCAATAGGAATATTGGTTGCTGTTTTACATCAGGTGCTGGTAAGAGCTGGAAGAGAAGACCAAGCTATGATGACAACATTGGCTGGTCTTGTTATAGTATTATCAATGGTTATAAAAGAAATAAGTTCTTTGTTTGAGACTGTAAGAACCTTATTTAATTTATAAGATATTACTAGGAGGAAATATAAATTATGGAAGAAATAATAAAAATAGTTGGAATTGGATTAATCGCACTAGTAATTGTAATAATACTAAAACAATATAGGCCAGAATATACCATATATGTTTCAATATTTGCTGGAGTTCTAATTTTAACATTAACAATGAGTAAGATTTCAGGAATCATAAATTTGCTAAAATCAATTTCAGACAAAACATATATAAATAAACAGTTTCTAGGAATTTTGTTAAAGATAACGGGAATTGCAATTATTACTGAATTTGCGGTTAGTATTTGTATAGATGCAGGAGAAAAAGCAATAGCAAGCAAAATAGAAATTGGAAGTAAAGTTATTATTATAGCAATGTCAATACCAATAATATCAAGCCTATTAGAACTTATTGTAGAAATCTTACCATAATTATAAGAGAGGATTAATATGAAAAAAATAGTTTTAATATTTATCCTAATATTAATGATGCCAGTAAAAGTACAAGCAGAAACAGAAGAAGAAATAATGTCATCGATAGAAGAAAAATTTAATATAGGGAGTTTTATCAGTCAAGCAGAAGAATATACAGGAGATTTTTTGGATAATACAAATTTATCAGATATTTTAAATGAAGCAATGCAAGGAAAAATCAATAATCAAACAATATACAAGAAAATTATAAAAATATTAGGAAAAGAAGTTAGTTCAAATATAAAAATTCTAATAAGTATATTAATAATAGTAGTAATTCATGGAATATTAAAATCAATAACAGATAGTCTTGAAAATAGTAATGTATCACAGATAATTTATTTTGTTCAATATATATTGATAGTAACATTAATCATGTCAAATTTTACAGAAATAATTAAATTAATAAAAGAAACAGCCAGTAATTTGGTAGGTTTTATAAATGTACTAATTCCATTGTTATTAACATTAATGGTCTATACAGGAAGTATTACGACAAGTACAGTATTAGAACCAATTTTGTTATTTGTAAGCAATTTTATAGGGAATATAATTGCAAATATATTAATACCGGTTGTATTGATAATTGTAGTATTTTCAGTAATTTCAAAAATTACTGAAAGAATTCAAATAGAAAGAATTTCTAAATTTTTAAAATCAAGTGTAGTATGGTTTTTAGGAATATTTTTAACAATATTTGTTGGAATAGTATCATTAGAAGGAACTTTAAGTAGTAGTGTTGATGGTATTACAGCAAAAACAGCCAAAGCTGCAGTTTCTAGTTTGATTCCGGTAGTTGGAAAAGTATTAGGAGATGTTGTAGATAGTGTATTAGGTTGTGGAATAATTCTAAAAAATGCAGTAGGAGCAGTAGGAGTTATAGTTATAATCGGAATTTGTATAGTACCAGTTATAAAAGTAGCAGTTTTAAGCATAATGTATAGCCTTGCATCAGCTATAGTAGAACCAGTAGCTGATACTAAAATAGTAAAGCTTTTAGAAGAAATGAGCGGTGTCTTTAAATTATTATTGGCAATTTTGTGCAGTCTTTCAGTAATACTTATAATAGGTGTTACAATGGTAGTTAAAATTTCAAATAGTGGGATGATGTATAGATGATTCAATTTTTAAGTTCTTGGGCGGAACAAATAGTCCTTGCAGTAATAATTGCAACAATTATAGAACTAATTTTACCTCAAAATAGAAATAAAAAATATATTCAAATGGTTATAGGCATATATATTTTATTTAACATAATTTCACCTATTATAAAAAACAAAGATACTATTTTAACATCAGGTGATTACGATTTAGAAAAATATGAATCAAGTTCAAATTATACTATAGACCAATCATCAATGGATGAGAGAATTGAAAAAATATATTTAGAGGAACTTGAAAATACAACAATATCAAAATTTCAAATAGCAGGAATTGAGGTAGAAAAATGCAATGTAGATGCAGTATTAAACACAAATAAGAAAAATGCAGGAATTCATTTGATTACAGTAAAAATAAAAGGGCCAGTAGAACAGGAAAAAATTGATTCAGTTGTAAAAGAACTTGTACAAGAATATGAAATATCAGAAGACAAAGTAAAAATAATTATTAGGTAATTAGAAAGGAGGGACAAATGTTCAAGGGATTGTTTAAAAAGGGAGAAGAGGAAAAAGATAAAAAGAAGCAAATAGAGAATATTATTGTATGTATAGTAATATTAATAATAACAGTACTTATAATTAATAGTATGTGGTCAACAGATAACAAAGAAAGTCAAAATAACACAAAGCAAAGTTCAAAGGTACTAGCTCAAACAACTTTAACAGATACAAGCACAGAAGAACAAGACAATTTAGAGAAAAAATTGGAGGAGATTTTATCAAGTATTAATGGAGTAGGCAAAGTAAAAGTTTTGATAAAATATTCGGAAAGCAGTAGTATTGTTGCTATGTACAATGAAACAAAATCAGAAAGCACCATAAAAGAAAGTGACAAGAGTGGAGTCAGTAAGGAACAAACAGATACTGAAAATAAAAAAGAGATAGTTTATTCTGATGAAGAAGGAAAAAGTAAACCAATAACAGAAAAAGTCGTAATGCCTGTTATTGAAGGAGCAATAATAACGGCTCAAGGTGCAAAAGATTCCACAGTAAAGTCGTCAATCGTAAGTGCAGTTGAAGCTGTTACTGGACTTGCAGTTCATAAAATTCAAGTTTTTGAAATGGGAACAAATTAAGAATAGGAGGTGAAAAATATGAAATTCAAAAAAGGTACAGCAGCAATTTATGTGTTAGCTTTAATGTTAGTTACCGCAGGTTATTGGGCATATCTTTCGAATGAATCCAAAACTTTAGAAACAGTAAATTTAGGAAACCAAGATACAACTAATAATGTTGATGAAAACCTTGGAGATGCAACATTAGTTAATAGTAATGAAGTAAAGGAGCAAAAACAAAATCAAGAGCAAAACCAAGAACAAGAACAAAAAACTGAACAAGAACCTGTAAATGATTATTTTCAAGAGTCAAAATTGTCAAGAGACACAATGTATTCACAAACATTAGAAACATATCAAAAGATGTTGGACAATTCTAATGTGTCTGAGGAGCAAAAAGCAATAGTTACGCAAGAAATCACAAAGTTAAATCAAGAAAAAAATGCTATAATGATATGTGAAAATGTACTTTCAACTAAAGGTTTTAACAAGTGTGTTATATTTGTAAATGTGGACAGTATAAGTGTTGTTGTTGGAAAAGAAAAAATTGAGACTGATGAAATTGCTCAAATCCAAAATATTGTTTCTCGAGAGATGAATGCTAAAGTTGAAAATATACATATAATGACTAATAATTAATGTGAAATTTTCGTGAAAATGTTGAAATTAATTTGAAGTTGTGATATTCTATTTAAAGTAAATTAGGAGGTAATTAATATGGAATTAAAAGGTTCAAAAACAGAGCAAAATTTAATGACAGCATTTGCAGGAGAATCACAAGCAAGAAACAAATATACATATTTTGCGAGCAAAGCAAAAAAAGAAGGATATGAGCAAATTGCGGCTATATTTCAAGAAACAGCTGACAATGAAAAAGAACATGCAAAAATGTGGTTCAAATTATTAAATGGTGGAGAAATTGGTTCAACAGCTGAAAATTTAAAAGCTGCAGCTGATGGGGAAAATTATGAATGGACAGATATGTATGCAGAATTTGCAAAAACAGCAAAAGAAGAAGGATTTACAAGAATTGCATATTTATTTGAAGAAGTAGCTAAAATAGAAAAAGAGCATGAAGAAAGATATCTAAAATTGTTGAAAAATGTAAAAGATGGAAAAGTATTTGAAGCAGGAGAAGTTAAGATATGGAAATGTAGAAACTGTGGACATATAGTTGTTGGAACATCAGCACCAGAAGTTTGCCCAGTATGTAGTCATCCAAAAGCATATTTTGAAATCAAAGCTGAAAATTATTAAAAAACATAGTTTAGAGAGGAACCCTAATTATTAGACGAAAAAGTCTAATAATTAAGGTTCTTTTTTTCCAGATTTCCATTTCATACTAATTTTAGCTTGAGCTTTTTGCTTTTTTGGAGAAATAAAACTTGCTCTGTATTCTTGTTTCCAAATAGGAGAAACATACATTCCATTTCCAGGACTATTTACATCAGGAGCAATAGGAGTAGTATATGGAACTCCAAAAGATTTTAAACTACAAATCATTGAAACATATATAAATAATCCGGCTCCAATGCCTAAAAAACCAGCAGTAGAGCCTAAAGCTATAAACCAAAATCTAAAAACACGGACATGAAAACCAAAAGAAAAGTCAGGGATTGTGAAAGAAGCTATTCCAGTTATGGCAACAATTATTATAAGAGTTGGACTTACGATACCAGCATTAACAGCAGCATCACCTAAAATCAGAGCACCGACGATTCCGATAGAAGAACCAATAAGAGATGGGACTCTTAGATTAGCTTCACGAATTAGTTCAAAAGAAATTTCCATAAGTAAAATTTCAAAAGTAACGGGAAAAGGAACATTTGCTCGTGCCGCTAAAATAGAAAATAACAACGGAGTTGGCAGAATTTCTTGATGAAAGTTACTTATAGCCATATATATACCAGGTAGAAGCAATGTAATTAATGTTGCTAATATACGAACACTTCGTAAAAAATTTGCAAACAAAGGTCTTAAATTTGTATCTTCTGGTGAAAAAAGAAAATCTTCTATTGTTGCAGGCAAAATAATTGCATAGGGATTCCCATTAACTAGTATAACCACTCTGCCTTGAAATAGGTACTTTGCACATTTATCAGGTCTTTCAGTTGATAACACTTGAGGAATTCCAAAACCTTCATCAGTTTCTATTAATTGTTCTAATTGACCTGTTGAAAGCAGAGAATCAATATCAAGATTATTTAAACGATACTTAGCTTCTGATACTAAATCACTATTTGCGATATTTTGCAAATAGCATACACCACATTTTGTCTTACTGATTTTACCAACAGGGATAGTTTCAATAACAAGATTTTCATTATTTACAATACGTCTTAAGATAGCAGTATTAGTCCTAAAGTTCTCAATAAAACCCTCTTGAGGACCTTTAATAACAGATTCATTTTCAGGATTACTTATTCCACGCTGAGGGTAACTTTTAACATCAATATCAAATGCAGTATCTAATGTATCAATAAAAAGTAAACAGTCTCCCATGTTTATACCAGAGACAACATCTTGAAAATCTTGGACTTTTTCAACACTATTTTGTGGTAAAAGGCAATTATCAACATATTCAAGCAAATTTCCATTAAAAGGCGTAACATTTTTATTTTTTCCAAACATTAAAGGCTTTAAAATGAAATCATTATTAGAATCAGAATCAGCCAATCCATCAATATAAATGATAAAACACTTATGATTTTCATTATATGCAAACATATTAAACTCTCTAATTATAATATCAGCACATATCATTGTATTATATTTACTTTTTAAAAAATCTAAATTTTTATTAATCTCAGTGAATACTTTATAATTCATATCTGGAGCTTTAACATTTTCATTATTAGAAATACTTTCTTTTTCATTTATAATAGAAAAGTCATATGTGTCGGAATTATTAAATTTAAATAAATTACTAAAAAAATCTTTAAAATTCATATTAGTAATATTAGCAAAAAATGAAAAAATATTCAAAAAACTTGAAAACAATATGTAAATAAGATATAATTGAATTAGTGCATGGAGGAAGTATGAAAGATAAAATAATTAGTTTTATATTAATTTTATTAACGGTTGCAATTCTAGGAGCAATTGTGCTATTCGGATATGTGGCATATGTAGAAATAACAGGAAATGATATTACTTCAATAGACTTTGTTGGATACGGAGATATATTAGGAATAGGAAAAGACAAAAAAGAAGAAGACAATATTGACACAAGTGTGGATATATTCAATGGAGTAGATGATAATAAAACATCAGCAGAAACAATTACAACTAATGATAATAGATATAGGCATTTATATGAACAATTAGATGATACAGCCAAAAAGATATATGATAAATTATACGAAAGTAGAGAAAATATGAAAACTGGAACATATAGAATAGATTTTGGAAATGAATTCCAAATACTATTATCGCAAGCAGATGGAGAAAGTAAATTAAAGAAAGAATACCAATCAGCAATAGAAACATTAATATATGAAAATCCAGAAATATTTTATTTAAATGCAACAAGTATGTATATAAATATAGAAAAAGTAATTAAGATTACAAGTACTAAATATAATGTGTATATAGATAATGGCTCAAAACATAACTATTTAGCAGAAGGATTTAACAGCAAAGAAGATATAGATACATATCAAACTAAAATAGAAAAAGTTAGGGATTATATAGTTAAAAATATAAAAGACAAAAATGATTATGAAAAAATAAAGTTAACACATAATTATTTAAGAGATACAATTAATTATGAATCAACAATATCAAAAAATAATATATATGATATATATGGCGCATTAGTTTTAAGAGAATGTGTATGTGAAGGATATGCAAAAGCATTTCAATATATAATGAATGAAGTAGGAATTGATAATGTAATAGTAATAGGAACAGGAACAAATAGCATGGGAAAAACGGAGAATCATGCATGGAACTATGTAAAATTAGATAAAAAATGGTATGCAGTTGATGTAACATGGGATGATCCCGTTTTAATTGGAGATGGCATAATACCTGAAAAATCAAAATACAAATATTTTCTAAAAGGTTCAAAAACTATGAATGAAAATCATTTTATATCAGGAAAATTTACTGATGGAGGACAAACATTTACATATCCAACATTAAGTGTGGAAGACTATTAATAATACATAGAAAGGGTGAAAGAAATGTTAGAATTAGAAGAAAATTTAAAGAAAATAGAAATATTAAAAAATAAGATACAAAGTTTAGGTGAGTCTCTTTGACATTGAAAAACTAGAAAATAGATTACAAAAACTAGAAGCAGAAACAGTAAAAGAAGAATTTTGGCAAAAAGATTCTAAAGAAACAGGAAAAATATTAGCAGAAATAAAGCAAATAAAAAACAAAGTGGTTCAATATAGAAAAGCAGAGCAAGAAGCAGAAAATCTTATAGAACTAACAGAACTTGCAAATCTAGATAATGATGAAGATGTAGCAAAAGATATAATCAAGTCTACTGCTAAACTAGAAAATGAAGTTGAAAAACTTGAATTACAAACATTATTATCAGGAAAGTATGATAAAAACAATGCAATATTAACATTACATCCAGGAGCTGGTGGAACAGAGTCACAAGATTGGGCAGAGATGTTATATAGAATGTATACAAGATGGGCTGTAAAAAATGGATATGAAGTAAAAGAACTAGATTATCTTGAAGGAGAAGAAGCAGGAGTAAAAAGTGTTACATTTGAAATTATTGGAGAAAATGCATATGGATATATGAAAGGTGAGATGGGAGTACATAGATTAGTAAGAATTTCGCCATTTGATGCAGGAGGAAGAAGACATACCTCATTTGCATCATTAGAAGTATTACCAGAAATTACTGATGATATTTCAATTGATATAAATCCAGATGATCTAAGAATAGATACATACAGAGCTTCTGGTGCAGGTGGACAACATATTAATAAAACATCATCAGCAGTAAGAATTACACATATTCCAACAAATACGGTAGTTGCCTGTCAGTCAGAACGTTCACAAATTCAGAATAGAGAAACAGCAATGAAGATGTTAAAATCAAAACTTTTAAATTTAAAAGAAAAAGAGCAAAAAGAAACTATTGATGAATTAAAAGGTGTTCAAAAAGATATTGCATGGGGAAGTCAAATTCGTTCATACGTTTTTTGTCCATATACATTGGTGAAAGACCACAGAACTAATTATGAAGTTGGAAATGTTGAGAGTGTTATGGACGGAAATATAGATGGATTCATAGAAGCATATTTAAAAATGAATATTACATAAATACAATGTTTATGTTGACTTCAAGATAAAAGCATGATATAATTTAATTATGAAACAAGTATACCCGAAGGGTTGTTTAAAAACTCGGAGGGTTAGCCTCCGAGTAATTACAGGAGGAAAAAAATATGCAGTCAAGAGCAGAAGAAATTAATGCTAAAATCAACAAGCGTGTTGAGGAAGTAACAAGTAAACAGGAGGAAATTGCAGAAAAATTAGTTAATAACGTGCTTGATACTCTGGAAAAGGTTGTCGATGAATTAACAGATGCTCAAGGTTTAGAATTGGAGACAATTTCCTTCAAATATGAAACGGTAGCAAATAATTTACGGATGATTCATACACCGCATGAGGCAACTGTGGCATATACCGATGGATCCGAGACGTCTATTGAATACTCCACACGACGTGGTGATCTGTTGATTGGAAAGGAACTCTTTGAAATTTTTCTCGGAAAAATTTCAACCAAACAGTATTTCAGTGTAGAGCCTGCTGAGGACGAAACTTACGTAAAGCTTTGCTACAAACCAGAATAAAGACTTGTTGTGACTCGATTTGCGGAAAGGGGTGCCCTAGTAGGGTACCTCTTTCTGTTCAAAAGCAAAGTTATGCAAAAAGAAAAGAACCAAAAAAATACATATAAAATATAATAATAGTAATGGTATTTAATTAAGTATCATTACTATTATTTTTTATTGAGGTAAATTATGGATACAATAGTAATTAAATTTGGAGGAAGTTCTGTTGCAGACAATGAAAAACTACAAACAGTAGCCAATAAAACAATAAAGTTGTATGAAGAGGATAACAATATAGTTGTAGTTGTTTCTGCTCAAGGAAAGACAACAGATAGATTAATAAAAGAAGCAGAAGAATTATCATTAAAACAAAATGAAAGAGAAATGGATGTTTTACTAAGTGCAGGAGAACAAATAAGTGCAAGTAAATTAGCAATATTATTAAATTATTTAGGATATGAAGCAATATCTCTTATGGGATGGCAAGTTGGAATACACACAAATAAAGAAAATCAGAATGCTAAAATTGAATATATAAACACTGAAAGAATAGAAAAAGAACTGATGGACAGGAAGATTGTAGTAGTTGCAGGTTTTCAAGGAATAGACGAAAATAATAATATAACAACATTAGGAAGAGGAGGATCAGATACAACGGCTGTAGCATTAGCAGCGGCATTAGAAGCAAAGAAATGTTATATATATTCTGATGTTGATGGAATTTATACGGCAGACCCAAACAAAGTAAAAATGGCACAAAAATTAAAAAATATATCATATGAAGAAATGCATTCATTATCAAGTGAGGGTGCAAAAGTTTTGCATGACAGATGTGTAGAAATGGCTGAAAAAAATAACATTCCAATAATAACTGGTTCTACTTTCAATAATAATCCTGGAACTATAATATCACATAAAATGGAGGCATCTGGAGTAAAAAGTATTGTAAAAAAAGATGTTTCTAGAATTTCTGTTGTTGGTTTTGGAATTAGTTCAAGAGATGAAATACTTAATAAAATATTAGAAATTGCTAATAAAAATAGTTTAGAGATTTTCAATATTGATATAAGTAGAACTAAAATTTCTGTCGTTTTTAAAGAAATAGTTAAAGATGGAGTGCTAGAAGAATTGCATGAAAAATTGACAAATTAACATAATGCGTGATATAATAAATGAGTCAAAATTGATATTTTTGCTTTACAATAAAGGCAAAAGACTCATTCAAATAACTTTAGGAGGAAAAAACATGATAAAAGTAGAGGAAGTAAAAAAGGCACGGTTAAATGAACTGTTCTTTGCAACAATCAAAAAGAAACCGGCATGGGAAGAAGTGGGTTCAATAAAAATAGGAGAATCACTAGATTACCCAAGTGACATGTCACCAAGTAAGGTATTATATCTGTCAATTGATATGGTAACAGAAGCTGGCTTAGTTTCTGCCGAGAAAGTTCCAGAACTGACTAAAGAACTTAAAACGGCTATCTTATCAGAAATGGCGGAAGAAAAACCAACGGTGGTGTATAAGAAAGGCGATGAATATTTCGATTTAACCGAAATGAAGACACTGGATTCAGAAAACAAACCACGAAATATGGCAAAAGTTTCAAGATATGCAACCGTGAGAGATGTAGAGTTTGAAGAGGAAAATGGAAAAGTATATTTCCGGGTTGAAGAAGGTTGCTATCAAAGATATTTAAATGAAATTCATTATGCAAGCTTTATGTAGGAGGAAAAATAAGATGATTACATTAGAAGACGTACGGAATGCAAAATTGGCAGATTTATTCTGTGCAACAATTGTAAAAGAACTTACGTGGGAAGAAGCCGAAAGATATCCGTTAAGTGTTGAAGGATTACCAGAAGGTGTAACAGCAAGTGATGTATTACAGTATGCTGTAAAATCGACTCTTGAAGAAAGAGGCGAAATGTCAGAAAAAGCATTAGAAGATATGACAAAAGAAATAAAGGAAGAAATTTTGTCTGGTCTGCAAGAATCACAAAATACGATTGTTTTGAAAAAAGGCACAGAGTATTTTGATATGGCTGATATGCAAATGCTTGACACAACGAAATACAAACTCGAAAGAGTAGTTCCGCTTTCACAATATGCGACCGAAGAAGATTTTTCAGTAGAGAACGACGAGGAAAATGGACTGGAGTTCTGCATTGATGATAAAGTTTTCGAAAGATATTTGAATGAAATTGAGCAATAAGCTTAAAGCAGGTCTTTGTAACACAATAAATGTTGCAAAGGCCTGTTTGATTATACAAGAATAAAAACAAAATATATTAAAATGCCAAAAAACTATTGTAAAAAAATAAAATATTGATATAATAAAGAAGAAACAAATTTTACCAGTTATGGTAAAGTTTTTACGATTAGGTAAAAAACAAATAGGAGGAATTAGTATGTTAAAAAAAGTAGCGATACTTGCAAATGGAGGAGACGTATCAGGATTTAATGCTGTAATAAGAGCTATAATAAAAACAGCAGAACACAATAATGTAGAATGTTATGGTTTTATAGATGGATATAATGGATTATTAAAAAACAATTATGTAAGACTAAGTACAGCAAATGACCAAAGTGCATCTGGAATATTACCAAAGGGAGGGTCAATAATAGGTTCATCAACAAATGCAAATGTATTCAATTACAAAGTAGTTGGAGAAAATGGAGAAGTTGAATATAAAGATTTATCAGATGTCTGTGTAGAAAATATTAAAAAAGATGGATTTGATTGTATATTTACACTAGGAGGAGATGGAACACAAAAATCAGCAAGGGATTTTTCTACAAAAGGTGTAAATGTAATAGGAGTTCCAAAAACTATAGACAATGATGTTGCGTGTACAGAGATAACTTTTGGATATAATACAGCTGTATCTGTTGCAGCAGAAGCATTAGATAGACTACATACAACAGGAGAGACACATCATAGAATAATGGTACTAGAAGTAATGGGAAGATATGCAGGATGGATAGCATTAGAATCAGCAATTGCAGGAGGAGCAGATGTTGCATTAATACCAGAAATTCCTTATGATATTAATAAAGCTGTTGACAAAATAAATGAAAGAAGAGCAAAAGGAAAAGAATTCAGTATAGTTGTAGTTGCAGAAGGTGCTGCACCAAAAGGTGGAGAAATCACAGTTGCAAGCCAAAGAAACAATGGAGCAGGAGTTGATAATAACAAACTTGGAGGAGTAGGTCAAGTAGTAGCGAAACAACTTGAACAATTAACAGGTTTAGAAGCAAGAAATACAACATTAGGATATATGCAAAGAGGTGGAACCCCAACTGCATTTGATAGAGTCTTATCAACAAAATATGGAGCTAAAGCTATGGAGCTTGCGTTAAGTGGACAATTTGGAGTGTTAGCAGTATTAAAAAATGGAAAATTAGATAGTGTTTCATTAGAAGATGTTGTTGGAAGAAATACAAAAATTGGGGCTGTTTCAGGAAATACTGCAGAAAGTAACCTAAGAAAAGTTACAATGGATGATGACTTAGTAAAAACTGCTAGAGATATTGGAATTTGCTTGGGTGACTAAATAATTCACATAAAATTCACATAAAATTCACAATAAAAGTATTGACAAAAGTGACACTGTGTCATTATAATATATGACATAGTGTTATTTTTTTGTCGAAAGGAAGTGATGAGATGCCAAAAGAAACATTTTTAAAACTTTCAAAAGAAAAGCAACAAAAAGTAATAAATGCTGCCAAAAAAGAATTTGCAAGAGCACCAATAGAAAATGTTTCAATAAAAAATATTGTAGAAGAAGCAGATATTGCGAGAGGAAGTTTTTATCAATATTTTGAAAGTAAAGAAGATTTACTTATATATATATTAAGAGAAAATTCTGAAAAATTAAATACAAAACTGAAAGACAAAGTAAAAGAGACAAATGGAGATATATTCAAATTGTATATATTCTTATATGATTCAATGATAGAAGAATTCACGAATAATCCGGACCAAGAATTATTTAAACAAATATTTATAAACTTAAAATCGTCAGATGAAAATGTATTTGATTTAGTAAGAAAAACTAAACCACAAGATATTATAGAATATTATGAGCAAATAGATAAAAACAATTTAAAAATAGAAAATCATGAAGATTTGGTGATAATCTGTGATATGTTAAATGTGATTACAAGGAGAGCTTTAATAAAAAATTTCAAAAACAAATCAAAAGAGGATTGTAGAAAAATGTTTTTAAAAGAAATAGAATATTTAAAATATGGAATAGAAAAAAAGGAGGAAAAAGATGCTTAAAATATTAAAAAACTTAAAACAATCATGGTTATCTGTGCTTACAATTGTAGCATTATTATGTGTTCAAGCAGCAGTAGACTTGGAATTACCTAATTATACTTCCAAGATAGTAAATACAGGTATACAAGCAGGAGGAATTGAATATGCAGTACCAGAAACAATAAGTTCAAAAGACATGGAGGCAATATTATTATTTTCAAATGATGATGACAAAATATTAGAAAATTACACAACTGAAGAATCAGCTGGAAATTATGTTATAAAAGACTTAAAAGAAAATGAAAAAGAAGAACTTGAGCAAATAATGACAAAACCAATTATTATATCAAGAACAGTACAAAAAGAAGAAATGGCAAACAAAATAAAAGAACAAATACTAATAAATGTGCCAGAAGAACAAAAAGAAATGCTTCAAAATATGTCTATTATTGATATATTAAAAACAATGCCAGAGGAGCAAATAAATCAAATGTTAAGTGAATCTACAAAACAAATAGATGAAATGCAAGATTCAATAAAAAGTCAAGCAGCAGTTGCATATGTAAAAGAAATATACAAAGATGCAGGTGTTGATACAGACAAAATTCAGATGAATTACATAATGGTCGCAGGATTTAAAATGTTAATATTAGCTGCAATCAGTATGGCATCAGGAATTACAATAATGATGTTATCATCAAGAGTTGGTGCTAAAATGGCAAAAACACTAAGAGAAAAGATATTTAATAAAGTATTAAAATTCTCTACTAAAGAATTAAGAGAATTCTCAACCGCTTCTTTAATTACTCGTAGTACAAATGACGTGCAACAAATTCAACAATTATTAGCAATGCTATTTAGAACAGTAGTATATGCTCCAATAATAGGAATAGGTGGAGTAATAAAAGTAATACATCAAAGTAACACATCAATGGCATGGATAATAGGAGCAGCAGTAATTACAATATTATTAGTTGTTGCGATATTATTTGCAGTAGCAATGCCAAAATTCAAAAAATTGCAAGACTTAATAGACAAGTTAAATGGTGTAGCAAGAGAAATATTAACAGGAAAATCTGTAATTAGAGCATTTAATACAGAAGAGAGAGAAGAAAAAAGATTTGATGGTGCAAATACAGACTTAACAAAAGCAAATATATTTGTAAACAGAACAATGTCAGTAATGATGCCAATGTTAATGCTTATAATGAATGGAGTATCAATCTTAATTATATGGGTTGGAGGACACAATATAGATCAAGGTATAATGCAAGTTGGAGATATGTTGGCATTTATCCAATATGCAATGCAAATAGTAATGAGTTTCTTAATGATATCTATGATTTCTATAATGCTTCCAAGAGCATCTGTATCAGCTAACAGAATTACAGAAATTTTAGAAACAGAGCCAAGTGTTAAAGATAAAGAAACAACAAAAAAATTAGATCCAAGCAAAAAAGGATTGGTAGAATTTAAAAATGTATCATTTAGATATCCTGACGCAGACACAGAAATACTTGAAGATATCAACTTTACAGCAGAGACAGGAAAAACAACAGCAATAATAGGAAGTACAGGAAGTGGAAAATCAACAGTTGTAAATTTAATACCAAGATTTTATGATGTAACAGGAGGAGAACTTTTAGTTGATGGTGTAAATGTAAAAGACTTATCACAAAAAGAACTAAGAGATGCAATTGGATTTGTACCACAAAAAGGAGTATTATTCTCTGGAACAATAGAAAGTAATATAAAATATTCTGATGAAAGTATGTCAGATGAAAAAATGATAGAGGCAGCAGAAATAGCACAAGCAACAGAATTTATTGAAGGAAAAGATGACAAATATAAATCAGAAATAGCACAAGGTGGAAGCAATGTATCAGGAGGACAAAAGCAAAGATTATCAATAGCAAGAGCTGTAGCAAAAGACCCAGAAATATTTGTATTTGATGACAGTTTTTCTGCACTAGACTTTAAAACAGATGCTGCATTAAGAGAAGCCTTAGCAAAAAGAACAAATAATAAAACAAACATAATTGTAGCACAAAGAATTAGTACTATTTTAAATGCAGACAAAATAATTGTTTTAGATGATGGAAAAATAGTAGGTCAAGGAACACATGATGAATTACTTAAAAATAATGAAACCTACAGAGAGATTGCATTATCACAATTATCAGAAGAAGAATTAAATAAAAAGGAAGGAGGAAAATAATATGCCAGGACCAATGGGGCCAAGACCAGGCCATACAACAGAAAAGGCTAAAGATTTTAAAGGAACAACAAAAAAATTAATAAAAAACTATTTATCAAAATACAAAATTGGATTAATAATAGTATTTATATTTGCAGTAGGAAGTACTATATTTTCTATAATAGGACCTAAAATATTAGGAAATGCAACAACAGAAATATTTAATGGTTTAGTAAATAAAATATCAGGAAATGGTGGAATAAACTTTGGAAAAGTTGGAACAATCCTATTAACACTATTAGGACTATATATAGTCAGTGCATTATTTTCTTTCATCCAAAGTTTTGCAATGACACAAATTGCCCAAAATTTAACATATAAATTAAGAAAAGACTTAGCACATAAGATAAATTCACTTCCAATGAACTATTTTGACAAAAAGACAAATGGAGAAGTACTATCAATAGTAACAAATGATATAGATACATTAGGAACAAATTTGAATCAAAGTATTACACAAATAATAACATCAGTATGTACATTTTTTGGAATATTGATAATGATGCTTTCAATTAGTTGGCAAATGACATTAATATCATTAATAGTTATGCCAATTGGAGCATTCCTTGTAAAAATAATAGTAGGAAAATCACAAAAATACTTTAAAAAGCAACAAGATTATTTAGGTCATGTAAATGGTCAAGTAGAAGAAGTATTTTCAGGATTAACAATTGTAAAAGCATTTAATGGAGAAAAAGATGCACAAAAAGAATTTGAAAAAGCAAATTCAGAACTATACAGTTCAGCATGGAAATCACAATTCTTATCAGGATTAATGCATCCAATAATGAATTTTATATCAAATATTGGATATGTAGGTGTAGCAATAGCAGGAGGGTATTTAGCTATAAATGGAAATATTACAGTAGGAGATATACAAAGTTTTATACAATATAACAAACAATTTACACAACCTATAAATCAAATTGCACAAGTATCAAGTATGTTACAAGCAATGGTTGCTGCAACTGAAAGAATATTCGAATTCTTAGAAGAAGGCGAAGAAGTTGAAACATATGTAGAAGGAACAACAACAGAAGGTTTAAAAGGAAATGTAAAATTCGAACATGTAAAATTTGGTTATAACCCAGAAAATATTGTGATAAAAGACTTTAATGCAGATGTACATGAAGGACAAAAAATTGCAATTGTAGGACCAACAGGAGCTGGAAAATCAACAATGGTAAAACTTCTTATGAGATTTTATGATGTAACAGATGGTGCAATATTACTTGATGGACACAACATCAAAGATTTCAAGAGAGGCGAATTACGTCAAATGTTTGGAATGGTATTGCAAGATACATGGCTATTTGACGGAACTGTAAAAGAAAATATAAAATATGGTAGAGAAACTGCAACAGATGATGAAGTTATTCAAGCTGCAAAAGCTGCCAGAGTACATCATTTTATAAAAACATTACCTAATGGATATAATTCGTTATTAGGAGATGAGACAAGTGGAGTTTCAGCGGGTCAAAAACAATTACTTACAATAGCTAGAGTAATTTTAGCAGATCCTAAAATACTGATTTTAGATGAAGCTACATCAAGTATTGATACAAGAACAGAAATAGAAATTCAAAAAGCTATGGATAATTTAATGAAAGGTAGGACATCTTTTATAATTGCACATAGATTATCAACAATAAAAAATGCAGATTTAATTTTAGTTATGGACCATGGAGATATTGTTGAACAAGGTACACATGAACAACTTCTTGAAAAAGGAGAAAGTGGATTTTATTATAAATTATATAATAGTCAATTCCAAGATTGTATTGATGAAGTTGAATAATATGTTATTTTGTGCTAAAATATTAATTAAGAATGTATATAAGAGGTGATGAAAATGGGTTTTATAACAGATATATCACAATATTTAGGAAAAACATTTGGATTTTATAGTGATTACGTTGAATTAGTAATATTAACAATTTTGATATTTGTAGTTTTCGGAATTTTAAAAAGATTAGTAAGATTTTTTTACTCAAGAGCTGACGTAAGCAATAAAAAGAAATATTTTAGAAACAGAATGATAAAAATAACATTAGATATTATATCTATTGTATTAGTTGTATTGCTATGGGGACATAGAATTTCAGGAATGGTAACAGTAATTAGTTTCTTATCAGCTGGTATTGCGATTGCTGTTAAAGAAATAATATTTGACTTTTTTGCAGGAATTTACATCAACACTAAGAAAACATTTGAATTAGAAGATAGAGTTGAAGTGAATGGAATCAAGGGTGATGTAGTAAATATTAGATCACTTGGATTTGAAGTGCTAGAAGTTGGTGATAGAATTAACGGAGAACAAAGCACAGGAAGAATAATACATATTCCTAACTCATTTGTATTTTTGTATCCATTAAAAAATTATACAAAAGCTTTTAAATATGTATGGGATGAAATTACAGTTGAAATCCCATTAGATGCAGATGTCGAGAAAACAAAAGATATTTTGTATGATATTGTTGGTGAAAATGAGATATTAAAAACAACGCCTAAAAAAATGGAAGATGCGGTTGCAGATGTTACTGCAGAATATAGAATTTATTACAACTATTTAGAACCAATTATTTATACTAAAATTGTAGACTCTCATGTAGAACTATACCTTAGATATTTAGTACATCCTAAAAAGGCTAGAAATGTACAGGATGAACTATATTTGAAAATATTAGAAGAGTATAGAAATGGAAATATTGAATTATATAAGGTTTAAATTTTAATATATAAAAAAACAAGAAAAGATTAGAGTTAAAAATCATTTCTTGTTTTTTTATATAAATATTTATTAAAAAATGTGATAATTTTCTTAAAGTAATATACTTAAAGAAAATTTAAAATGGAAAAGAATTAAAGAAACTAGAAGACTATACAATGGGAGAAAGAATATTGGATAATGTAAGTTACCAATCTATTATTGTAACATATAATTTTGAACATGCAAAAATATAATGAACAGGCACTTTTATTTTTCTTATACATATAATTCTAGTATGAGAAAAATGGATGTGCTTTTATGTTTTTATATTGTAACAAGAATATAAAAACATTTTTTGTTTATAATATAAATGAAAAAAACAGGCATAAACGTCAAAAATATTCAATGGCACTATTGATTAAAATAAAAAAATATAGTATAATATTGAAAATAAATGCCATAAACGGCAAAAAAATTCAACAAGGAGTTTAAAAATGAAAGAAATAAAAAGAGATAGATATTTGGAGAAATTAATAAATAGAAGAGAAAATGGTTTGATTAAGATTGTGACAGGAATAAGAAGATGTGGCAAGTCTTATTTGCTTGACCCAATATATAAAAATTATTTAATAGAAAATGGAGTTAAAGAAGATCATATAATTAAAATTGATTTAGATGAAAGAAAAAATAATAAATATTTAAATCCGGACGTTTTAGATGAGTATATACGTTCCATGATAGTTGATAAAGACATTTACTATATAATATTGGATGAAATACAAAAGGTTGAAGATTTTGAATCTGTATTAAATGGTTTTTTGCATATAGAAAATCTAGATGTATATGTAACGGGAAGTAACTCAAAGTTTTTGTCATCAGACATTAAAAGTGAATTCCGTGGAAGAGGCGATGAAGTAAGGGTGTTGCCATTAACTTTTAGCGAATTTGTTACAGCATATGAAGGAGGTACTGAAGAGGCTTGGGAAGAATATAAAATATATGGAGGATTACCAAGAATATTATCACAAAGAACAGAAGAACAAAAAAGTCAATATTTGAAAGATTTATTTGAAAGGACATATTTGAGTGATATAATAGAAAGACATAATATTCAAAGGATAGATGTTCTTGATACGTTGGTAAATATACTAGCTTCCTCAATTGGGTCTTTAACTAATCCTAAAAAATTATCAGACACATTTATAAGTAATTCGATGAAAGACGTGTCTATAAATACAATAACATCGTATATAAATTATTTAGAAGATTCTTTCTTGATAAAAAAAGTTGAAAGATACGATGTTAAAGGAAAAAAATATATATCTACACCATCAAAATACTATTTTGCAGATATTGGATTACGAAATGCAAGATTGAATTTTAGACAACAGGAAGAAGATCATATTATGGAAAATATTATATATAATGAGTTATTATACAGAGGCTATAATGTAGATGTTGGAATAGTTGAAATTAGAGAAAAGAATATTAGAAAACAAACAGAAGTGGATTTTATATGCAACCAGGCAGATAAAAGATATTATATTCAAGTAGCATTGAGCTTGCCCACACGAGAAAAAACTTTACAAGAAGAAAGACCTTTAATGAATATTAATGATAATTTCAAAAAAATAATTATAGTAAAAGATGGCAAAAAAAGTTGGACAACTGAAGAGGGAATTTTGATTATAGGGTTGCAGGAATTTTTACTTAATAAAGATAGTTTATATTTATAATTTTAAATAATGAACAGGCACTTTTATTTTTCTTATACATATAATTCTAGTATGAGAAAAATGGAGGTGCTTTTATGTTTTCTACACTTTGTATAAGTGGATTCATACAGTTCTTACAAACAGCGGTATTTACAGTAGGATATATTTCAGGAGTACAGCTTTTCCCAGAACCTTTAAGTTCAGAAGAAGAACGTATTTGTCTTGAAAGATTAAGTACAGGAGATGAAGAAGCTCGCAACATACTTATAGAAAAAAATTTGAGGTTAGTTGCACATGTATGCAAAAAATATAGTAATTCAAATGTGGACCAGGATGACTTGATATCTATTGGGACAATAGGTCTTATAAAAGGTATTAACAGCTTTAAACCTGAAAAGGGAGCAAGACTTTCTACATATGTTTCTAGATGTATAGATAACGAAATATTAATGCATTTTAGGGCAACTAAAAAATTAAATAATGAAGTTTATCTAAATGAACCAATAGGAAAAGACAAAGATGATAATGTAGTTACACTTCAAGAAGTACTAGAAAATGATGAACGCAGTGTAGAAGAATCAGTTGACCTAAAAATGAAAGTAAAGCTTTTATATGAGAAAATGAAAAGTATCTTAAAAGATAGAGAAAGGACTATTATAGAACTACGTTTTGGACTTGATGGACATAAACCTAAAACGCAAATTGAAATTGCACATGAAATGGGAATTTCGCGTTCTTATGTATCACGTATAGAAACTAAAGCTATTGGGAAACTTGCTAAAGAGATAAAAGAATAACTTATATAACATAATAGACAAACTTGCGAAATATAAAATTCTATGTTATTATACAAACATAAATTATAAAAGGAAAGGAAGCAATAACATGGAAGAAGAAAACTTTGAAAAATTATATAATGAATCATTAAATGAAAAGAAATTTGACAAAAGAATAACAGGAACTGTAATACAAATTTCAAGAAAAGGAGAAATTTTTGTAGACTTTAAATATAAAGCAGATGGAATAATACCAAGAAAAGAATATTCAGATGACGAAACAAAAAATCCAAAAGACGAATTCAAACCAGGAGATACAATAACTGCAGATGTAATTAAATGGAATGATGGCTTAGGAAATGTACTTTTATCATACAAAAAATATAGAAGAGAAGAAGATAAAAAAATCGAAAGAGAACTAAAAATTAAACAGGCAGAAGAAATAAAAAGACAAAAAATTGAAAGAGCAAAAAACATTGAAGAATTTTGGAATAATATAAAAATAGGAAAAGCATACAAAGGAACAGTTTCAAAAATTGTAGATTATGGAATATTTGTGGACTTAGGAGTAGTAACAGGGTTAGCTCATAAGTCAGAATTAGTATGGGATAAAAATGAAAAAATAGAAGACAAATTTCAAGTTGGAGATGAAATAGAAGTAAAAATAAAAGACTTTAACAAAGAGGAAAGAAGAATTAGTTTAGAATATCCTTTAAAAGGAGAAAATCCATGGTTTGCTTTAACAAACAAATATAAAATAAATGATATTGTAACATGTAAAGTCGTTAAATTTGCATCTTTTGGAGCATTTGTTGAAATAGAAAAAGGATTAGAAGGACTAGTACATAATTCGGAAATAACAGGCTTAAGAAGAGTTGTAAAACCAGAAGATGAACTAAAAATTGGGCAAACTGTTAATGCCAAAATTATAAATATAGATAAAGAAAAATTAAAAATAGGGTTATCAATAAAAGAAATTGAAGGAACTTCAGCAGAATATGGGTATGAAGAATATATTAGCCAGCAATTCTAAAACAGTTCACATAGAATTCATATTTACTTAATATAATAATTAAGCAAAGGAGCAAAAATATGTTTAATGTTTTAGTAGTAGAAGATGATAAAAATCTAAAAAAGCTCATGGTAACTTACTTAAAGAAAAATAATTATACAACATTCGAAGCAAGAAATGGAATTCAAGCATTAGATATAATAGATAAGCAATATATTGACTTAGTAATTAGTGATATTATGATGCCAGAGATGGATGGGTATGAATTATTAAATGAATTAAGAATTGCAAATTACGAAATACCAATAATGCTTATTACAGCTAAGAGTGATATAAGCGATAAAAAACAAGGATTCATTCTAGGGGCTGATGATTATATGGTAAAACCAATTGATATGGAAGAAATGGTTTTAAGAGTTTCTGTTTTATTAAAACGTGCTAAAAGTGCCAATAAAAGAAAAATTATATTAAGAGATTTGATAATTGACTATGACCAATTAAGTGTTGTTAAACATGATAAAGTATACAATCTTGCTCAAAAAGAATTTTATTTATTATATAAACTTGTAAGCACCCCAAATACTATTTTCACAAGACAAGAACTAATAGAAGAAATTTGGGGGCTTGAAAGTGAATCTGAATATAGAACTGTTGATGTTCATATAAAAAGATTGCGAGAAAAGCTCAAAGAATTAAATGAACTAGAAATTGTTACTGTAAGAGGATTAGGATATAAATGTATTATAAATAAGGAAAAGGTCGAAAAATAAATGAAAGAAAAGATTTTTGGAGCAAAAAGAACAATTCAAAGAGGAATGGTAATTCAATTGTCTATTGCCATTATACTAGTAATTATCCTTTCAGCAATAAGTTTATATATCTTCACTCATCAGGCGATAGCTAAATATATGGTGTTTAATATAGATACAGAAACCGCTAGAAATGAATTGTGGAAAATATTTAGATTAGGAATAGGGATAATAGTTGTAAATACAATACTTATTAGTTTTGCGATTATAAGAATATCAACTAAAATTTTGGCAGAACCATTAAAGAAAAGTATAGAAGCAACTAAAAAGGTTGCGGAAGGAGATTTTACAGTTAGACTAGAAACTAAAAGAGATGATGAAATAAAAGAATTAGTAGATAATTTTAATATAATGGTAGAACAATTAGGAAAAACAGAAATATTACAAAAAGATTTTATTGACAATGTATCACATGAAATAAAAACACCAATTAATTCTATACAAGGGTTTACGAAGCTTTTAGATGATAATAATTTGTCAGAACAAGAAAGAAAAGAATATATAAATATCATATTAGAAGAAACAAATAGATTACTAAAATTATCAAACAATATATTAAAATTAGCAAAATTACAACATCAAGACAAGATAATAAATAATGAAGAAATTAATTTATCAGAACAGATAAAAAAGGCAGTATTATTATTAGAGCCCAAATGGAAAGATAAAAATATAAATTTCTCAGTAGATGCAAAAGAAGTCTATTTTTATGGAGATGAAGACTTGTTATTTCAGGTATGGACAAACATATTAGATAATGCTATTAAATTTTCAAATGAAAATGGAAAGATATCAGTAAAAATTAGTGTTGCACAAGACAAGATTAGTGTAAGTATAAAAGATAATGGAATAGGCATGGATAGCGAAGAACTAGGAATGATATATACAAGATTTTATCAAATTGATAAATCTCATTCTGGCGAAGGAAGCGGACTAGGACTTACAATTGTAAAAAGAATCGTTGAAATTTCAAATGGAGAGATAAATGTTCAGAGTGAAAAGGGAAAAGGAACAACATTTACGATAATTCTTCCACAAAAGAAAAAAACAAATAAAATAGTTATTTGATTTGTTAACATAGAGTTCACAAAAGAAGAGTATAATATAAAACTAATAAGAAGCAAAACTACTTTGCTTCTTGTTTAATGTAACAAGGAAGGTGATTATTTAATGAAAAAAATTTCAAATTTTATTGTAGAAAAGAGAAATTTTATCATTCCAATATTTATTATACTTGCAATTATATGTGTATTTACATCACAAAAAGTAAAAATAAACAAAGAAATAACAGAGTATTTGCCTAGTGATTCTGAAACTAGAATTGGATTAGATAAAATGGACGAAGAATTCTCAGATGTTAATACTACAAGTTCATTTAGTATAATGTTCAAAGGATTAACTGATGACGAAAAACAAACAATCTTAAAAGAATTAGAAGAAACAGAAAATGTAGATTCAGTTAACCATGATGATAGTGAAGACTATAACAAAGATGATTATACATTATATACTGTTAATGTAGATGCTAAAAGTGATTCAGAGGTTGCTAAAAATATATATGAAGGCATAGAAGAAAAATATAAGGACTATGACATGAAAACAGATGGAGATATTGCAGATGAAAACGAAGTAGTATTACCAACATGGATACTAGTTGTTGCAGTATCAGGAGTAATAATTATATTGTTATTCATGTGCGAATCATATGTTGAACCATTTTTGTTTTTATTTTCAATATTAATAGCAATCCTATTAAATAATGGAACAAACATAATATTTGACAGTGTATCTAATATTACAAGCTCAATATCAGCAATATTGCAATTAGCATTATCAATGGATTATTCAATAATGTTAATGAACAGGTTTAGACAAGAAAAAGAAAATGAACCAGATATCAAAAAAGCAATGAAAAATGCTTTAAGCAATAGTATTCAATCAATATCAAGTAGTTCAATTACTACAATTGTTGGATTGGTATGTTTGGTATTTATGAGTTTTACAATTGGTAAAGATTTAGGATTAGTACTAGCAAAAGGTGTATTATTTAGTTTATTAAGTATTTTCTGTGTATTACCAGGATTAATCTTAAAATTTGATAAAATTATATCAAAAACTAAAAAGAAAAGCCCTAATATAAAACTTGATTGGTTAGGAAAATTCAGTAATAAAGCAAGATATCCATTAACAATAGGATTTGTTGCAGTATTTATTGCAAGCTTTTTCTTAAAGGGAAATCTAGATATTGCTTATACAAGTTCAGATAATGACGAAGTTGGAAAAGTATTTGGAAAAAACAATCAAATAGCAGTAATTTATAATACTGATGATGAAGAAAAGGTTGCAAAACATTTAAATGAAATTAAAGAAGATGATAATGTAGATCAAGTATTGGGATATTCAAACACAATCAATGAAAAACTAAAATATGATGAGATGGTACCTAAATTAAATGATTTAGGTTCAGACACAGAGGTTGAAAACTATCTTTTAAAAATTATATATTACAAATATTATAATTCAAATGAAGATAACAAAATGACATTTAATGAATTCGTTGATTTTATACAAAAAGATGTTTCAAAACAAGAAGATATGAAAGATAAGATTGATGAACCAACTAAAAACAATATAAATAGATTAAAGAATTTTACAACAGAAGAAAATATAAATAAATTAAGAACCGCTTCTGACCTAGCAAAAGTTTTGGATATTGATGAATCAGATGTAAAAGACATATTTGTATATTATAATTCAAAAAATAATAATTTGAAATTATCAATAAATGAATTTATAGATTTTATGAATACACAAGTACTTACAGACGAAAAATATACAGCAGAAGTAGATAGCCAAACACGAGCTGATTTGGATAAATTATCAAAATACATTTCAAAAAATACGATAAATAAAAAGATGAATTCAAATGAAATGGCAAAACTATTTGATATGACTGAAAAACAAACAGCTGATTTGTATAAATATTATGTTTTATGCGAAAATACAGATACAAAGATGAGTATAAATGAATTTACGAATTTTGTATTAAGTGATGTTTTAAATAGTGAATATGCAAGTGAATTTGATGAAGAAACAATAGCAAATATTAAATTACTAAATACATACAGTAATTTGAATACAATTAATAAAGAAATGACATCAAGTGAACTTTCAAATCTATTTGGAATAGATGAACAAACAGCAATAAAACTATTGTATTTGAAATATTCTGCACAAGACAGTGAATCTAAAATGAGCATTTCAGAATTTATAAACCAGGTTAATACAATAAATAATACAACAGATTATTTAAAATCATATAATTTATCAGCTTTACAAAAAGTAGCATTTTTTGCTCAAAACGAAAACAATATCAATAATACAAAATTATCAAAAGCAAATTTAACACAAATTTTCGACACATTACAACCAAATCTAGTCGAGACAATTTATGCTGTTGGAGGCTTGCCTGACTCATATATGATGACACCACAAGAATTCATAAATATAGTAGTACAAAATAATGCAACAGATGAAACGAAGTTGTTAAAATTGATAATTGACGATACATGTACAGAAAATAAAACATTATATACAGTAATACAAGTATCAGATATTCTAGGATTACCAAGTCAACAGGTTAATCAATTATATAATTTAATAGATATGCTAAATGGAAATACAGCAAATTGGAAATCAACACCATATGAATTTTCAAATATAATTTTAAACAATACTGATGATGAACAAATAAAAGCAAAATTAACATTGGTAAATCAGGTTATGACAAGTACTATAAATAATACAGCATATACATATTCAGAACTTGCTAAATTAATCAATAGTGAGGAAAGCAAACTAAAAAGTGTATATATGTTATATACAACTGAAAATAATATGCCAAAATTAACACCATCAGAATTTGTTAACTTTATATTAAATCATCAAAATGATTCGACATTAAAAAGACAATTATCAACTGATACTATTTCAGATTTGAATTTAGTTAAAACTGTAATGGAAGATGTATTAAACAATAAAAAATATACATATCAAGAACTTGGAGATTTATTAGGAGCAGACAGTGAAAAATTAAAATTACTATATGGTTTATATATTTCTAAAAACGTAAATACAAATCAAACAATGTCAGTAAACAATTTTGTAGAATTTATATTAAATGATGTTATGCAAAATTCAGACTATTCTGATAAATTTGATGCAAATACAAGAGATAAATTACAAACAGTTAATGGAGTTATGGAAGCATCTTTAGAAAACAAAAAATATTCTGCAACGGAGATATATGGAGTATTATGCAAATTATCTGACACAGAATTAGATGAAAAACTAATTGAATTAGTATATATGTATTTTGGAAGTAGCTATGAATATGATAACAACTGGACACTAACAGTAGAACAATTTGTTGATTTTTTAAATAATACTATTTTAAAAGATGACAGATTCACAGACTTTATTGATGATAAAATGAGAAACGAAATAACAGATAGCAAAGAAACTATTACAGATGCAAAAAAACTACTAGTTGGGGATAAATATTCTAGAATTGTTATAAATACAAAGTTTGAACCAGAAGCGGAGAATACTTTTGAATATATTCAAAAACTACAGGATACATTTAATGCAGAAGGAATAGAGTTTAATATAATAGGAGATTCGCCAATGGCTTACGAGATGAGTAAGACATTTGGAAGCGAATTTGATAAAATTTCTGTATTAACAATAATTGCTATATATATAGTTGTAATGTTCACATTCAAAGACTTTTTAGCACCAATTATACTAGTTGGAGTTATACAATGTGCTGTTTACATGACAATGGGTATATTATCACTTTCAGGAGGTTCAGTATACTTTATAGCATTATTAATTGTTCAAAGTATATTAATGGGTTCAACAATAGATTATGGAATTTTATATACATCTTATTATTTAGAGTTTAGACAAACTAAAAATAGAAAAGAATCATTAATTGAAGCATATAATCATGCTATTCACACTATACTTACATCAGGTTCAATTCTAGTAATTGTTACTTTTGTAGTAGGTATGTTTGCAACAGCAATTACAGCCAAAATTTGCATTACGTTATGCAAAGGAACATTATGTTCGATTATATTGATAATGCTATTTTTACCAGCAATACTTGCTACATTTGATAAATTCATAGTTAAGAAAAATAATGCTTGACGTTGCACAGAGAGATAGTTTATAATATTGTAGGTTCAAATAAAGAAGGAGGTATATAAATTACAGTATAATTATACTGTGAAGGAACTGAAACTATTAACATTGACATCTTAGGAGGCAACAGAATGAACTTTTTTATTAACAAAGGGCTTTTCGAAAGAGAATGGAATTTTGAGATTACAAGTGTAAATGGAAAAACACAGTTTTCGATTCCAGAGTATGTCGAGAAGAAAAGAAGACACTATCAACTTTATTTCCTTTTTGATGGTATTGTAAGCACAGAAGATTTAAAAGAAAATCTTTTTGTTAAGAGAGTTACAATGGAAAAAGTAAAAAAGGATATGTATTATCTGGCTAAGACTACCGAAAAAAATAATGATGGAGTCTATGCTCTACTTAGAAGTACAGGTGTTGTTCCAGATGACATCTTCATTCCTAAAGATAAAAAGGAAAAAGTAGAGGTGATACGTAGAATTCGGTATCTAGATACAGAAGCGGAAATTGGAGAATTCCTGGCTAATATTTATTTGATAAAAGTAAAGCTCGAAAAAGATGAATCTATTCCAATCTATTATGCATCTAGAAAAACAAGATGTTTGACTAAACATGATGTGATTTATAGAAGTTCACTTCATAAAAATGAATACAGTGTTGAAACAGGTTTGACAACTTGGATTATGCTGAATGACAAAAACAAAAGTGAATACATTTCTCTGTCAAAACTTTGTTAATTAAATAATCCAATTATACTGCATGCTGGCTCTAATTGAGCTTGTATGCGGTATTTTTGCGTATAATTATTTTATGATTGGTAAAAATAGCATAAGGAGGTAAAATTTATGGAAGATATTAATGTAAAAGTTTTAGATGAGGTTAATAAAGGAACCACAATGGGAATGGATGCAATTCATTTTGTGTCTAGTAAGGTTGGAGATGAAAGATTTAAAAAGGTATTAGATGTAGAATATGGAAAATATAAAAAAATAGCCGAAAGGATTGATAATATATATTCTCAATATGCAAGCAAAGAACCACATGAGACAAATAAGATGGAAAAAATGATGACATGGTATGGGATAAATATGAAAACAATGAATGATCAAAGTAATTCTAAAATTTCTGAATTATTAATGCAAGGAACTAATATGGGAATAATAGAGGGAAGAAGATTGCTTAATAATAATCAAAGTGTAGATAACGAGGTTAAAAATATTTTGAACGATTTTGTTGTTATGCAAGAAGATAGTGTAGAGACATTGAAAAAATACTTATAAAAATTTCAAATAGTACTTGAAATGTAAAGAAATTTGTTATAGAATGAATTTGCCTTAAAAGGTAAAAATAGAGTTAGACGTTAGAAAAAAGAGATAAATAAACTAACATCTAAAAAGGAGGAAATTTTTATGTCAGTAAAAGTAGGAATTAACGGATTTGGAAGAATTGGAAAATTAGCATTCCAAGCAGCATTAGGAAAAGAGGAGGTAGAGGTAGTAGCAGTTAATGACCCATTTGTAGCAGCAGACTACATGGCATATATGACAAAATTTGATACTGTACATGGAAGATTCAACGGAACAGTAGAAGAAAAAGATGGAAATTTAGTAGTAAATGGAAGAACAATAAAAGTATATAATGAAATGGACCCAAAGAACATTCCTTGGGGAGAATTAGGAATAGAATATGTTCTAGAATGTTCTGGAGTATTCACAACAATGGAAAAAGCACAAGCTCATTTAGATGCAGGAGCTAAAAAAGTATTAATAAGTGCACCATCAAAAGATGCCCCAATGTTTGTAATGGGAGTAAACAACACAACATATACAACAGATATGAATATTGTATCTAATGCATCATGTACAACAAACTGTTTAGCACCACTTGCAAAAGTAATAAACGATAATTTTGGAATTAAAGAAGGACTTATGACAACTGTTCATTCAACAACAGCAACACAAAAAACAGTTGATGGAGCTTCAAAAAAAGACTGGAGAGGTGGACGTGCAGCAGCAGCTAATATTATTCCTTCATCTACAGGAGCTGCAAAAGCAGTAGGAAAAGTTATCCCATCATTAAATGGAAAATTAACAGGAATGTCATTCAGAGTTCCAACAGTTGATGTTTCAGTTGTTGACTTAACAGTTAACCTAGAAAGACCAACATCATATGAAGAAATTTGTGCAGCTGTAAAAAGAGCTACAGAAAACGAAATGAAAGGAATAATGGAATATACAGACGAAGCTGTAGTTTCTTCAGATTTTATTTCAGATATCCATACATCAATATTTGATGCATCAGCAGGAATAATGTTAACAGATACATTTGTTAAATTAGTAGCTTGGTATGACAATGAATGGGGATATTCAAACAAATTAGTTGACTTAGCTTGCTATATGTCATCAGTTGACCATCAATAATATATTTTAAGGTTAGTGGCTTTCTAGCCTCTAGCCTTTTAGTTGTTTTATAAATTAAGAGTAATCAATAAGATAAAGGAAGGATGAAGTATCAATGAGTAAAAAGACTGTAAGAGATATAGATTTAAAAGGAAAAAAAGTATTTGTAAGATGTGATTTTAATGTTCCAATGGACGAAAATCAAAATATTACAGATAACAGAAGAATAGTTGCAGCATTGCCAACTATTAAATATTTAATTGAACAAAATTGTAGAATAATTTTAGCATCACATTTAGGAAGACCAAAGGGAGAAGTTAAACCTGAATTTTCTTTGGCACCTGTTGCAAAAGAACTATCAAAATTATTAGGGCAAGAAGTTTTAATGGCAAAAGATGTTATTGGAGAAAGTGCAAAATCATTAGCAGCAAATTTACAAGAAGGACAAGTAATGTTACTTGAAAATGTTAGATTCCACAGAGAAGAAACAGATAATGCCCCAGAATTTGCAAAACAATTAGCAAGTATGGCAGAAGTATTTGTAAATGATGCATTTGGAACAGCACATAGAGCACATGCCTCAACAGAAGGTATATCACATTATTTACCATCTGTATCAGGATTCTTAATTGAAAAAGAATTGAGATTCTTAGGAGATGCTTTAAACAATCCAGAAAGGCCATTTGTTGCAATACTTGGAGGAGCAAAAGTATCAGACAAAATAGGTGTTATAGATAGTTTATTAGAAAAAGTAGATACATTAATGATTGGTGGAGGAATGGCATACACATTCTTCAAAGCACAAGGATATGAGGTTGGAAATTCACTATGTGAACCAGATAAATGTGAACTAGCATTAAGCTTAATGAAAAAAGCAGAAGAAAAAGGTGTAAAATTCTTATTACCAGTTGATACAAAAGTTGGAAAAGAATTTAAACCAGACACAGAAAGCAAAACTGTAGCTTGGACAGAAATTCCAGAAGGCTGGGAAGGATTTGATATTGGAGAAAAAACAATTGAAATGTTCGAAAATGAATTAAAAACAGCAAAAACAGTTGTATGGAATGGACCTTTAGGATTATTCGAATTTGACCAATTTGCAATTGGAACAAATGCAATTGCACATGCATTAGCAGAATTAGATGCAACAACAATAATTGGTGGTGGAGATTCAGCAGCAGCAGTTGAAAAAGCTGGATTAGCTGATAGAATGACACATATTTCAACAGGTGGAGGAGCTTCACTTGAATTCTTAGAAGGAAAGAAACTACCAGGAATTGAATGTTTACAAGATAAATAAGGATGTAGAAAATGAAAACAATACAATATAAAGTATATGATAAAGAAGGAAAATTAAGAAAATTAATAAATACAAACAAAGAAAAACAATTAAATGATGATGAATGGCTAAATGGTGTAACATGTTTTGTAATAAATGAAAAAGGAGAAGCCCTTATTGAAAAAAGAGTAAATAAAGGGCTTACACCTGGTAAATTGGATTTATGTTCAGGACATGTTGATGGAGAAGAAACTCAAACACAAGCTATGATAAGGGAATTAAAAGAAGAACTAGGAATACAATTAGAAGAAGCAGTAAATGTTGCAAAGATAACTCCTGATGCAATACCATTACAGTTTGAAAGTTCAGGAAAAATTAAAAACTTCTTTATCACATTTTATTGTTTAAAAAGAAATAGCTCTGATGTTATATATCAAGAAAGCGAAATTGACAAAATAGTTTGGTTACCACTTGAAGAAACATTTGAACTAATAAAAAGTGGAAGAACTAAGTTTCCTAAAAATTATAATTATAAAGAGATATTCGAAAAAGTTAGAAATATTTGTAATAACCAAGAAAAAGGAAAGGAACGAAAATGATAGTAACATTATCAGGAGTAACAGGAACAGGAAAATCTTTTTTTAAAAATACTATTTCAGAAGAACTATGCTTTAAAAATCTAGTAATTGTAACAACTAGAGAAAAAAGAATTGGCGAAGTAAATGGAATAGATAAAGAATTTGTTAGTGAAGAGGAATTTGAAAAATTAAAAAAAGAAAAACAAATAGTAGTTGATTTTGAATTTTTAGGATCAAAATATGCATACAGAAAAGCAGATCTTGATTCAAATGTTAATCAAGTAACAGAAGTACATTATAGTACAATTTATGAATTTAAGAAAAATGCTAAAAATGTATTTTCGATTTATATGATACCTAAAGACTTGGAAAGAGCTAAACAAGAACTACGAAAAAGAAACTTATCAAAAGAAACTGAACAAAAACGTTTGAAAGAAATTGATGAACATATTAAAGAATATGAGCAAAATAAAGATTTACAAAAACAATTTGACTATGTTTTTATAAATGATTATACAGAAAAAGCAAAAAATGAGTTGCTTAAGATTATAGAAAAAAGGAGAGTTGAATAATGAGAAGAAAAGTAATAGCTGGAAATTGGAAAATGAACATGCTTCCAAATGAAGCAATAGATTTTATACAAGAGTTAACACCGCTTGTTAAAGATACTAAAAATGAAGTTGTTTTATGTGTTCCATATACAGATTTATTTTATGCTTTATTACATGTTCAAGATACAAATATTAAAATAGGAGCTCAAAATATGCATTGGGAAGAAAAAGGTGCATACACAGGAGAAGTATCAGCTCCAATGCTAAAATCAATTGGAGTTGAATATGTAATTATAGGACATTCTGAAAGAAGACAATATTTTGCAGAAACAGATGAAACTGTAAATAAAAAAATCAAGTCTGCATTAGCACATGGATTAAAACCAATAGTATGTGTAGGAGAGACATTAGAACAAAGAGAAGCAGGAAAAACAGAGAAAGTTGTAACAAATCAGATAGCAAAAGCATTTGAAGGTATAAATGCATCTGATTTAGAAAAAATCATTGTAGCATATGAACCAATTTGGGCAATAGGAACAGGAAAAACTGCAACAAAAGAAGATGCAAATACCACAATAATGCAGATAAGAAAAAAAATAGCAGAAATATATGGACAAAACGAGGCAGAAGGAGTTATAATACAGTATGGGGGAAGTGTAAAATCATCAAATGCTAAGGAATTATTCGAAATGTCAGATATTGATGGAGGACTAGTTGGAGGAGCCAGCTTAAAAGCAGAAGAATTCTCAAAAATAGTAAAGTTTGATGAATAATTGCAAATAATACTTCAAAAAAGCAGAAAGGGATGGAAATATGGAAAAAAAACCAGTAATGCTAATGATATTAGATGGATTTGGAATAAATGAAAAAGAAGATGGAAATGCTGTAAAATTAGCAAATACACCTAATATAGACAAACTAATGAAAAAATTTCAAACAACTAAGATTTATACAAGTGGTTTAAAAGTTGGATTACCAGATGGACAAATGGGAAATTCAGAAGTAGGACACACAAATATAGGAGCAGGAAGAATAGTATATCAAGAATTAACCAAAATAACAAAATCAATAGAAGATGGAAATTTTTTTGCAATTCCTGAATTTATTGAAGCTATAGAAAACTGTAAAAAATACAATTCAAAATTGCATATACTAGGACTTGTATCAGATGGAGGAGTTCATAGCCATATACGTCATTTATATGGACTATTAGAAATGGCTAAAAGAAGAGACTTTGAAAATGTATATGTACATTGTTTCTTGGATGGAAGAGATACTCCACCAGCATCAGCTGAAAATTACATTACTCAATTAGAAGAAAAAATGAGAGAAAAAGGAATTGGAAAAATAGCAAGTCTATCAGGAAGATATTATGCAATGGATAGAGATAAAAGATGGGACAGAGTAAAAAAATGTTATGATGCGCTTGTAAACGGAGAAGGAAATAAAGCAACTTCAGCAACAATAGCAATAGAAAATTCTTATCAAAAAGAAGTATTTGATGAATTTGTAGAACCAACAGTAATATGCAATGGAGAGACACCAATTGCAACAATCCAAGAACATGACTCTGTAATATTTTTCAATTTCAGACCAGACAGAGCAAGAGAAATAACAAGAACAATTGTAGATAAAGATTTTAATGAATTTGAAACCAAAAAAATGGACACATATTTTGTATGTTTCACCAATTATGACGAAACAATGCCAAATGTAAAAATAGCATTCAAAAAAGAACCATTAGTTAATACTTTTGGAGAAGTAATTAGCAAAAATGGGATGACACAACTACGTATTGCAGAAACAGAAAAATATGCACATGTAACATTCTTCTTTAATGGAGGAGAAGAAAAACAATATCCAGGTGAAGATAGAATATTAGTTCCATCACCAAAAGTTGCAACATATGATTTACAACCAGAAATGAGTGCATGTGAAGTTACAGAAAAAGCAGTAGAAGCAATAAATTCAGATAAATATAATGTAATAATATTAAATTTTGCAAATCCAGATATGGTAGGACATACAGGAAGTTTACCAGCTGCAATCAAAGCTGTTGAAACAATAGACAGATGTGTAGAGAAAATAGTAGAAGCAATTCTTGCACATCACGGAACAATACTAATAACAGCAGACCATGGAAACTGTGAACAAATGATAGATTATAAAACAGGAGAGCCACATACAGCTCATACAACAAATCCAGTGCCACTTATATTAGTGACAGAAAATAATAAGTTAAAAATTAAAGAAGGAAAACTTGCAGACTTAGCTCCAACAATGTTAGAATTATTAGGAATAGAAAAACCAGAAGAAATGACAGGAGAAAGTATTCTAGTAAAATAAAGGGTGAAATAAGTTGTTAAAGACTAGTAAAAAGATAAAAGATATATATGAAGAAATACAAAAAAAGATATTTAATGTAGTTCCTGAAAAATGGGATGAATTATACCTTTATGCATCTATAATAGATAGACTTGGAGAAGTTCAGACTGGCGAAATGTATTTTTATTTTATGCCAAAAGGATTTCTAAGAAGAAAATTTATAAATGTATATGAAGTCCCTGATAGATATGGAATTGAAGAAGAAGAATATATGAAAGCAGTGAAATCTTTATACAATTCAATAAAAATGCTCAGAGAAGAGGTTTCAAAACAAAATAAGAAAAAATGGTCCAATATAACAATTTCAATAAAAAATAGTAGATTTAAAGTTGAATATAACTATGATAAACTATTAGGTTATCAAGAAGAATATTATGACCATCATATATTCTGGAGAAAAAAGTATTTAAACATTGAGCCACATGGAAAAAAAGAAAAGATAGCAATAGAACAATATGTAGCCAATAGACAGACTAGTAGAAAAAAAGATGAGGAATATGATACAGGAATTTATCAAAAAATACAGCCTAAAGTAATAACTTATGATACTTCTGATAAAAAAGAATATTTTACAACTAAGTTAGAAAATGAAAAAATTAAAAATCAAATTTTATGTAATAAATGAAAGGAGCAATAAAAATGATTTATTCAAAAGAATTAGAAAATATGTGCCGTGTTGCAAAAGGAGTAGATCACGGACCAGCACCAATTCCAGAAGAAGGAAAATGGGTAAAAGCAAAAGAAATAAAAGATATATCAGGTTTAACACATGGTATAGGATGGTGTGCACCACAACAAGGAGCATGTAAATTAACATTAAATGTAAAAGATGGGATAATCCAAGAAGCATTAATAGAAACAATAGGATGTTCAGGAATGACACATTCAGCAGCTATGGCAGGAGAAATATTAACAGGAAAAACAATACTAGAAGCATTAAACACTGACTTAGTATGTGATGCTATAAATACTGCTATGAGAGAATTATTCTTACAAATAGTATATGGTAGAACACAAACAGCATTCTCAGAAGGAGGTCTTCCAGTTGGAGCTGGACTTGAAGATTTAGGAAAAGGACATACTTCACAAGTTGGAACAATCTATTCAAGCACATTAAAAGGTCCAAGATATTTACAATTAACAGAAGGTTATATTGTAGAATTAGGATTAGACAAAGATGACCAAATAATTGGTTATAAATATGTTCATATGGGAAAAATGATGGATAACATCAAAAAAGGAATTGATCCAATGGAAGCAATTGAAAAAGCTTCTGGTACATATGGAAGATTTGACGAAGCAGTTAAAAAGATTGATCCAAGAGAAGCATAAATAATACTAGGATAAGGAGGACTTAGAATGAGGCGTCGCGCGTCAGGCTTAAGATTAAAGGGATTTATAGATGCTAGTATATTGGATTTATCCTAATATTATTAATTAATATTATACTATATGTAATTGTAAAATATATAAAAAATAGGAGGAATAAAAATGGCAGTAACATTTGAAAGTTATGAAAGAAGAATTGACCAAATAAAACCAGTAATGGAAAAATACGGGATAAAAGACTTTGAAGATGCATTAAAAATATGTACAGACAAGGGATTTAATCCATATGAAATAGTAAAAGGAGTACAACCAATATGTTTTGAAAATGCAGCTTGGGCATATACATTAGGAGCTGCAATAGCAATCAAAAAAGGATGTACAAAAGCAGCAGATGCAGCAAAAGCAATTGGAGAAGGATTACAAGCATTCTGTATTCCAGGTTCTGTTGCAGATGACAGAAAAGTAGGATTAGGACACGGAAACTTAGCATCAATGCTATTATCAGAAGATACAAAATGTTTTGCATTTTTAGCAGGACATGAAAGTTTTGCAGCAGCAGAAGGAGCTATTGGTATAGCAAAATCTGCAAATAAAGTAAGAAAAGAACCATTAAGAGTAATCTTAAATGGTTTAGGAAAAGATGCAGCACAAGTAATTTCAAGAATAAATGGATTTACATATGTAAAAACAGATTTTGATTTCTTTACAGGAAAAGTAAAAGTAGTTGAAGAAATTAAATATTCAGATGGTGAAAGAAGCCAAGTAAGATGTTATGGTGCAAATGATGTTAGAGAAGGTGTAGCAATTATGTGGATGGAAGATGTTGATGTATCTATTACAGGTAACTCAACAAATCCAACTAGATTCCAACATCCAGTTGCAGGAACATATAAAAAAGAAAGACTAGAAGCAGGAAAGAAATATTTCTCAGTTGCCTCTGGTGGTGGAACAGGTAGAACACTTCATCCAGATAATATGGCTGCTGGACCAGCTTCATATGGTATGACAGATACAATGGGAAGAATGCACTCAGATGCACAATTTGCAGGTTCATCTTCAGTACCAGCACATGTAGAAATGATGGGATTAATCGGTATGGGTAATAACCCAATGGTTGGTGCATCAGTTGCAGTAGCTGTTGCAGTTGAAGAAGCAATGAAATAATTTTTAGGAAGAGGGTAAAGTAAATGATTAATTTTATCAATTACTTTGCCCTTTTTGATTAACTTTTTAATAAATGCTTCATAATATAATGAGAAAGGAATGAATTTTTATGAAAAATTATTTAGAAATTGAAAGCATAGAGGCTTTAGAAGTATTAGATTCAAGAGGAAATCCAACTGTACAAGTTACAGTAGAATTAATAGACGGTTCAGTTGGAGTAGCAATGGTGCCATCAGGAGCTTCAACAGGAGCATTTGAAGCTGTTGAATTAAGAGATGGAGATTCATCAAGATATATGGGAAAAGGTGTATTAAATGCAGTACAAAATGTAAATACAATAATAGCACCAGAATTAGAAGGAATGAATGCATATGACCAACCTGCAATTGACAAAGCACTTATCGAATTAGATGGAACAGATAATAAAGGAAGATTAGGAGCTAATGCTACATTAGGAGTATCTTTAGCAGTTGCAAAAGCAGCAGCAGAATCTTTAGGAATGGAATTATATAAATATATTGGTGGAGCTAATGCAAAAACAATGCCAGTTCCAATGATGAACATCATGAATGGTGGAAAACATGCAGATTCAACACTAAGTGTACAAGAATTTATGATTATGCCAGTTGGAGCAAAATCATTTAAAGAATGTTTACGTATGTGTGCTGAAATTTATCATACATTAAAGAAAGTATTAAAATCAAAAGGTTTAGGAACAGGTGTTGGAGACGAAGGTGGATTTGCACCAAATGTTAAAGACGAAGATGAAGCACTTCAATTAATTGTAGAAGCAATCAAAGAAGCTGGATATAAACCAGGAGAAGAAGTTTGTTTAGCATTGGATTTAGCAGCAACAGAAATGTATGATGAAGCTAAGAAAATAGGAAAAGAAGGATGCTATCACTTCTGGAAGATTAATGAAACAAAAACATGTGATGAGATGATAGATTTCATAGCAGATTTATGTGAAAGATATCCAATAATCTCAGTTGAAGACGGATTAGCAGAAGAAGATTGGGATGGATGGAAAAAGCTAACAGACAGATTAGGAGAAAGAGTTCAATTAGTTGGAGATGATTTATTTGTAACAAATATTAAGAGATTACAAAAAGGACTTGATATGGGAGTTACAAACAGTATTCTTATCAAATTAAACCAAATTGGAACATTAACAGAAACATTAGATGCAATAGAACTAGCTAAGAAAAATGGTTATACAGCAGTTGTATCACATAGAAGTGGTGAAACAGAAGATACAACATTAGCTGATGTTGCAGTTGCAACAAATGCTGGTCAAATAAAAACTGGTGCACCATGTAGAACAGATAGAGTTGCAAAATACAATAGATTACTAAACATCGAAAATGAATTAGGAGAGATTGCAATATATCCAGGAAGAAAAGGATTAAATAAATAATTGTAAAAAGTACAAGAAAAAACTTGTACTTTTTTGTATTTAATGATATGATAGTCACGAAAAAAATAAAAACTAAAATATGAAAGGAAGATAGAAATGAAGATTTTAGTAACAGGTGCAAATGGAATGTTAGCAAAAGAAGTTAAAGAAAGATTCGGAAAAGAAAACGAAATAATAGCAACAGATGTAGCAGAATTAGATATTACAAACGAAAAAGCGGTAATGGATTATATAATGAATCTAAAGCCAGAATATATTATAAATTGTGCAGCATATACAGCAGTAGACAAAGCAGAAGAAAATTATGAATTAGCAGACAAAATAAATGGAGATGGACCAGCTAATTTAGCAAAAGCAGCAAAAAGTGCTGGTGCAAAACTTGTACATATTTCAACTGATTATGTATTTGGTGGAGAATTAGATGTTTCAAAAGATTATAAAGAAGATGACCCAAAAGCTCCAGTAACAGCATATGGAAAAACAAAATTGCGTGGAGAAGAAGGAATTGAAAAAAATATGGAAGAATACTATATTTTTAGAACAGCATGGTTATATGGAGTTGGAGGAAACAACTTTGTAAAAACAATGACAAAATTAGGTTCTACTAGAGATGAAATAAATGTAGTATCAGACCAACATGGAAGTCCAACATATGCAAAAGACTTAACAGAAATAATATATCAAGCAATAAACAAAAAAATACCATATGGAATATATAATGCAACAAACGAAGGATACACAACTTGGTATGAATTTACAAAAGAAATACTTGCAGAACAAGGAATTGAATGTAAAGTAAATCCAGTAACAACAGAAGAATATATAGAAATGATGAAAATAACACAAGCCAAAAGACCATTTAATTCTCAAATGTCAAAAGCAAAACTAGAAGCATTTGGAATTAAAATTCCAAATTGGAAAGATGGCTTAAGAAGATATTTAGAAGAAGCAAAAAAACTAGAGAAATAGTTGTGAAGGGAATGAGAAATATGAAGAACAGAAAAGGAATAATCTTAGCAGGAGGGAGTGGAACAAGGCTATATCCATTAACACTTGCAATTTCAAAGCAAATTATGCCAGTATATGACAAACCAATGATATATTATCCATTATCAATTTTAATGCAAGCAGACATAAGAGATGTGCTAATAATTACAACTCCAAGAGATGCAGAAACATTTAAAAGCTTATTAGGAGATGGTAGTCAATGGGGAATGAAATTCGAATATAAAATTCAAGAAAAACCAAATGGGCTAGCTGAAGCATTTATAATAGGAGAAGACTTTATAGGAGAAGATAATGTTGCAATGATATTAGGTGATAACATGTTCTATGGTGAACATTTAGCAGAAAAATTAAAAGAAGCAAATGAAAGAGAAAATGAAGCAACAATATTTGGATATTACGTAAAAGACCCTAGAGCCTATGGAGTAGTTGAAATTGATAATGATGGAAAAGCTGTATCAATAGAAGAAAAACCAACTGAACCAAAATCAAATTATGCAGTACCAGGACTATATTTCTATACAAACGAAGTAATAGAAATTGCTAAAAATGTAAAACCATCAGCAAGAGGAGAACTAGAAATAACTGCGGTAAATGAAGAATATATGAAACGAGGACAACTAAAAGTAGAAAAATTAGGTAGAGGAATGACATGGTTTGACACAGGAACACATGATGCATTAATAGAAACAGCAAGTTTTGTGCAAACAATCCAAAAAAGACAAGGACTACAAATTTGTTGCCCAGAAGAAATCGCATTTGATAAAGGTTGGATAAATAATGAGCAATTATTAAAATTAGCACAAAAGTACATGAAAACAGACTATGGAAAATATTTAAAAGATGTAGCAGAAGATGTTTTTGGGGAAGAATAGAAAGGATGAAAAAAGATGGGAAAATTTAAAAGAATTGACACATCAATAGATGGTGTATGTATAGTAGAACCAACAGTTTTTGGAGACAATAGAGGATACTTCATGGAAACATATAGTAAAGCAGATTTTGAAGAAATAGGATTAAATTATGACTTTGTCCAAGACAATCAATCAAAATCCAAGAAAGGAGTCTTAAGAGGATTACATTTTCAAAAAGAAAACACACAAGCAAAACTAGTAAGATGCATCAAAGGCGAAGTATTTGATGTAGCAGTAGACTTAAGACCAGGTAGCAAAACATATGGCAAATGGGAAGGAGTTATATTAACAGAAGAAAATAAAAAAATGTTTATGATTCCCAAAGGATTTGCACATGGATTTTTAGTATTATCAGATGAAGCCGAATTTGCATATAAATGTGATGATATATATAATCACGAAGCAGAAGGCGGATTAAAATTTGATGACCCAGATGTTGCAATAGAATGGCCAATGAGAGATTTAAAACCAGAAGATTTATTAACATCTGAAAAAGATGCTAAATGGCCATCTTTAAAAGAATTAAAAGAAACAGACTTATTTAAAAATTTATAATTGCACCGAAAAAAAGCGATCTCACGTGTGCAAAATTGCACCGAAAAAAAGCGATCTCACGTGTGCAGATAGGAGAAATGAAAAATGAAAAATATAATGGTAACAGGAGCAGCAGGATTTATAGGAGCAAACTTTGCAGAATATTTTGTGAATAAACATCCTGATTATAATATAATAGTAGTAGATAAATTAACATATGCTGGAAACCTAGCAAATTTAGATAAAGTAAAAGATAAAATTACATTTGTACAAGCTGATATATGTGATTTTGAAAAAATGCAAGAAGTATTTGAAAAATATCAAATAAATGGTGTAATTCACTTTGCAGCTGAATCACATGTAGATAATAGTATAAAAACACCATTTGTATTTACAAAAACAAATGTGTTAGGAACACATACACTATTAGAAACAGCAAGAAGAACATGGGGAGAAGGTTCAGAAAACAAATTTGTACATATTTCGACAGATGAAGTGTATGGTGCATTAGGAGAAGAAGGATATTTCACTGAAACATCTCCAATTCAACCAAGTAGTCCATATTCAGCATCAAAAGCAAGTTCTGATTTAGTTGCATTAGCATATCATACAACATATAAAATGAATGTAACAGTAACAAACTGTTCAAATAACTATGGACCATATCAACATAATGAAAAACTAATACCTCATATGATTAAATTAGCTCTAAATAATGAGAAATTACCTGTATATGGAGAAGGAAAGAATATAAGAGATTGGTTATACGTAGAAGACCATTGTAAAGCAATAGATATGGTATTCCATAATGGTAAAGCAGGAGAAAGATATAACATAGGTGGACATAATGAAAAAAGAAATATAGAAATTGTTAAACTTATATTACAACGTTTAGGAAAATCAGAAGATTTAATTGAACATGTTGATGATAGAAAAGGACATGACTATAGATATGCAATAGATCCAACAAAAATTAAAACAGAATTAGGATGGGAGCCAGAAACAAAATTCGAAGATGGAATTGTAAAAACAATTGATTGGTATTTAGCAAATCCAGATTGGTTAAAATAATTTTAGCAATACTTAAAGACCGTGAATCTCACGGTCTTCTGTATTAAGGAAGGTAAAGAAATGGAAAATATAGAAAAAATTAAAAAAGATTTAAAACAAGTACTATCAGAAAGAAGATATGAACATTCAATAGGTGTAATGAATATGGCAGAAGAGTTAGCTAAGATATATAAAGTTGATATGGAAACAGCTAAAATTGCAGGATTACTTCATGATAATGCCAAAGAAATGACAAAAGAAGAAATGCTTAAATATGTAGAAGAAAACAATATAGAAATAACTGAATTTGAAAAACTAAATGTCCCTATTTTACATGAAAAAATAGGCGCAGATATAGCTAAAAAGAAATATGGAGTTAGTGAGCAAATTGCAAAAGCCATAGAATATCATACAACTACAAGTCCTAAAATGGATACACTAGCTAAAATAATATATGTTTCAGATAAAGTAGAATTAACAAGAAAATCAGAAAAGTTTGATATTGAATCAGAAAGAAAATTGGCAACAATAGATCTAGATAAAGCTGTATTACTTATAATAAATAATACTACAAAATATTTAATAGATAATAATAAAATGATTGCTATTGAAAGTATAGAAACTAGAAATAAGTTGTTGGATAGAATATAAAAATAATATAAATGAGATATTGCTAAAGAACAAAAAAAGTAATATAATAAATACATTAAAGGAGAAAAACATGCCAAGATTTTTTGTAAAAAAGGAACAAGTAAAAAAAACAACAATAGAAATATTAGGAGAAGATATCAAACATATAAAAAATGTACTTAGAAAGCAAATTGGTGAAGACATTGAAATATGCGATAAAGATACTAAGAAATCATATATATGTGAAATTGAGAAAATAGAAGAAAAAAGTATTTTAACTAAAATTATAGAAGAATTGCAAAGTAATGATAATAAAATAGAAGTTGATATATATCAAGGGCTACCAAAAGCAGAAAAAATGGAATTAATAATACAAAAATCAGTAGAATTAGGAGCAAACGCAATTATTCCAGTAGAAATGAAGAGATGTGTAGTAAAAATAGCATCTAAAGATGAAATGAAAAAAATAACTAGATGGCAAAAAATTGCAGAAAGCGCTGCAAAACAAAGCGGAAGAGATACAATACCTGAAATTAAAAATATAGTTAATGTAGAAAAAATTGCACAATTAATTAATAAATATGATAGTGTACTAGTAGCATATGAAAATGAAAAAGAAAATACAATAAAGCAAGAACTTCTAAAATTAAAGCAATACAAAAAAACAGAACAAAAAATCAAAATAGGAGTAGTAATAGGACCAGAAGGCGGACTAGAAGAAAAGGATGTTGAATTATTAAAACAAAAAGGTGCAAAGATAGTAACACTTGGCAATAGAATTTTAAGAACAGAAACTGTGGCACTTAATATACTTAGTGTGATTACCTATGAATTAGAACAATGACAAGGAGATAAATAAGATGGAAAAAATAAAAAAAATATTAACAAATAAGTTATTTGTTAATTTAGTATGTGGACTTATAACAATGGGGTATTTTATATTATTTAGTAAGCAATATTCAAAACTAGATGCATATGAACTAGAAGATTATTTGCATTTATCAAGCTTAGTTTTTTTAGTAATATCAATAGTATTTATGGAAATTTCTTATAGAAATGGAAAAGAATTAATTTTTATTAATGGTATAGAATTTCTCATAATAGCAATTTTTGTATTATTAACACAACATATGATATATGTATCAGGAAGTAATATAGAAATATATTCATTGACAGGAGCAAACATAATTGGGGTATATTACATATTAAAATCAGCAATTCTTTACACAAAAATACAACAAGACAAATTAAATAGTTTGAGTGATATAAAGGAAATAGTGAAAGATGAACCAAAAAAAATAATACCAAGAAGAAAAAATAAAAAAGAAGAAGGAAAATAGAAGAGAAAAATGAAGAATTTTAAGCTTATCCACTAGACTTATTGACAAATATGTAGTAAAATTAAAAGGTAATATAAAAGACGTTTAAAAAACAGAAGAATTAAATAAATATTGAAAAATTATGCAGAAAGGATGGTAAAAATGCAATTAGTAAATATAGGATTTGGAAATATAATAGCTGCAAATAAAATAGTAGCAATTGTAAGTCCAGATTCAGCTCCTATAAAAAGAATGATACAAGAAGCAAAAGACGGAAAAACAGCAGTTGATGCTACATGTGGTAGAAGAACAAGGGCTGTATTAATAATGGATTCTGGACATATAATTTTATCTGCCGTACAGCCAGAGACTGTGGCAGGAAGAGTTGATAAAGATATTACGCCTGCACCAGTAGTTGCAGAAGAATAAAAATGGAGGTGATTAAAAATGATGGTTAAACCAACAGTTCAAGAATTATTAAAAAAAGCAAAAAATAGATATGAATTAGTAATAGCAACATCAAAAAGAGCTAGACAAATAGCAAGTGGAGCAGAAGTAAAAACAAAAGTTAAAGAAGAATCACCAGTTACGCTTGCAGCAAATGAAATTGCAGAAGGCGAAGTAGAAATCATTGAACCAGATGAAGCTAAAGAAGAAGCAATAGAAAGAGGAGAAGAATAGTGTTAGTAATATTATCAGGAGTATCTGGCGCAGGAAAAGATACAATAAAAAAAGAATTAATAAAAAGAATGCCTAATATAGTTACATTACCTTCATTCACATCAAGAGATATGAGACTAGGCGAAGTAGAAGGAGACCATTATCATTTTATTAGTAAAGAAGAATTTGAAGAAAAAATCCGTAAAGGTGATTTTTATGAATATGACCTTCATCACGGTAATTATTATGGAACTTCAAGAGAACTTATGAGTAATAAAATTAAAGAAGGTAAAATAATAGTAAAAGATATAGAAGTAAATGGAACTGAAAATCTTTTAAAGATATTAGGAAATGATACAAGAATTGTAACTATCTTTTTAAAAGTAGAAAAAGAAGAATTAAAAAGACGTCTAATTGAAAGAGGAGATAATATTCAAGACATTGAAGTTAGACTTGGTAGATTAGAATATGAAGAAGATAAAATCAAGCTTTATGATTATGTTATAAAAAATGATGATTTTGAAAAAACTGTTCAAGTTATTATGACTATTATTGAAAATGAAAAAAGAATAGAAGAACACAGTAGAATGTGAGAAATATCTCATTTTACTGTGTTTTTTATTGAAATATTACAAATGTTACAGAAATGTGTTTAAATTGTAATGATTTTGTAAAAAAAGTGCAATAAAAACTTAATATTTATATATAGTCTGCATTGTTGTGTTTTGTGTCGATTTATGATATAAAATATATGTAATTTAAAAATAATGAAGGATATTATGAAGATTAGAAAAATCAAGGCTTTGACTTTGGTGTTTGATGATGACTTTATTACCAATAATTGTCTATAAAATAAAATATAAAGAATAATAATTCATATATATCATCTGATTTTGAAATAGAAAATAATAGTTAAAATAAAAAGTTTAAATTAAATAGTTGAAACTGTACTGTAAGTTGAAAAATTCGATAAAAAGTGGTATAATAGAATTAGATTTACCAAAGGGTAAATGCTAAAACAACAACAAATTCTGATTTTTCAGAGGAGGAAATGACATGATCGACACAAGACATTACACATTAATCGAAGCTAAGGGCTATGAAAGCAAGACAGAAGCATATGAACACATTCGGCTTTGGTACAGTGGATGGAACGGAGTTACAACATACTATGATTATGGACTCTGGTACATTGTACAGATTAATGCCCTGAAGTAAGAGAAAACAACAAGCGAAAGCAAAAGGAGGGTTGCGACTGCAATCCTCCTTTTGCATGCATATAAATAAAAGGAAGAAAAAATGGAAAATAGTAATATTTCTTTAGAAGAAATACAAAAGAGTAATTTGATTATCAAAGCAATTTCAAGTTATTATACATCAAGAAGTGTAGGACAAAGGAACTTACAAATTTCACTTTTAGTATCTTTAATAGCAAATGGACACAATAAAAAAGCGGAACAATAAAAAAAAGACATCCAAAAAGAAATTGAAAGATTGAAAAGATTAGAAAATTCAAGTTCTGATAGTGAAGAAAAGAAAGAGGAAGATGAAAAAGAGGTTAATGAAATAGAGTAGAAAAGAATTGGTAAAGGGGATTGAAAAATGAAATTTGATGTGAGAGATAAGTTATATATTAAAATATTTGGAGGTGTAAACGGAATATTAGCAAATATAATAAATATAGAATAGTAAAAATAAAAATTAGGAGGAAAAAATGAAAAGAAAATTATTAATATTAACAATTATTATGACACTTATAGCACCATTATTTTTAAGTGTATATAAAGTACAAGCATATACTGGAGAAATAGATCCAGAAAATTATATTACATTACCAAGTACAATTTGGATACAAAATAAAGTGGGTAAGGGAACTGTAACACTTTCATCAAGTGCATCAGGATATAATATTTCATATCAAAAAGTAGATATAACAAAAGAAAAACTTGATAGCATTAAAGCTAAATCAGATGAAGTAAATGATTATATAGAAACAAGTAATCAAACTATAAGAGAAAAGGAAACAAATTTAACTACACTAAAACAAACATATCAAGATTTACAACAAGATACAACTGCTACAGAAGAGCAAATAGCAACAGCAAGAACAAATTATGAGACAGCATATGCAGAATATACTGAATATTATAATAATGCGAAAGCACAAGTCGAAACATTACAGGCAGAATATTTAGCATTAATACCAAATTACACAAATTCTTGGAAAACAACAACAAATACTTCAAATAATATAGAATTAGATTTTTCAAATTATACTGGAACAGCACACTTTATATTATGGGTAAAGATAGATAATGGAACAAATACATATTATGACTTTATGGGTTATTCTTCAGAGATAAAAGAAGAACCTAAAACAGATCCTGAACAACCAGGAACTGATGATTCAGGCACAACAACTGAAGGAGATTGGACAGACTTTTCAAAAGCAAAATTTGAATTAAAAAAATATGGAATATCAAAAGCAATAATAGAAATATCAAATGTAACTCCAAAAGATAATCATTTTTATTATTTATTTATCACATCTAACAGCAATAAACCAAGTGTAAATAGTACAGATGATAATAGAATTTCATTATCATATGATAAAGATTCTAAAACTTTTAAAACATCGGATATTGATAAAGTTGCAAAATATGTGGAATTAAATCAAGATTTATATGCAACAGTTTTAGAAAAAGATGGATTAACTGATAATATTTCTACATATGGAAATAAATTAGATAGATATAAAGAATCTATGTATAGCGATGCTTTCTTTGCAACATTTATGACATATGATGAAGATCAAATTGTAACGAATTTTACTCACGAAAGCTCAAACAATAGACAGATACAGATTAAGGTTGGAAAAATAACTGATACAAGTATTTTACAAAAGATAAAAAATAAAGATACAAATGGATTTTCAAGTTTAATGGCATTTGCAAAATCAAATTCTGGCTTATATGATAAAACATTAAATGCTGATACTAATGATTCATATGCAATTGAATATAATGCAGGTTCAGGGACATCAAAAGAAAATTCTGTAATAGATTTAAAAGGACTAAAAAATGATGAATACTATTATTTATATATTAGAACAATTGATGAAAATGGTAAATATACATCAAATGAGGCTGTAACATTGGCTCAGGCTAGTGTTTATGATTCTGGTAATTGGTATATGTTATTCTATGGATCTTCAGACTTTAAATGGAGTGAATGGGGAACAACAGGCGGAGATGATTCTGTCGCTCCAGGAATACTGCCAAAAGCAGGAGTTAAATATGCAATGTATGGAGGAATAATTTTTGTAGTTGCGTTAAGTGGATTTATTGCTTATAAAAAATATAGAAAATATAATTTTTAAAGTTTAGTATTAATTATATAATAGAAAAGTGGAAGTTAAATTGTCAGTACTATCGTAAAAGTTGTGTAAGTTTAATATGGCTTAAGAAAAATCCTTCTTAAGCCTATTATTTTTAGGCTTTATTTTATATTCTGCCTTCATACATAATTTTAAATTGAGATAAGCATAAATCCCATTTATCAACCATTTTTGACCATTTTTTTCTGCTATTAATGTTGATCTTTCGTTTTTGGAATAACCAATTTTTGCTTCCATTTCAGCATCCAACAATTAGATAAAATTTCATGAAATTTTATACAGCAAAAAGCACAAAAGTTTACTCACAAGAAATAGGGTAAATCCTTGTATATCAACGAATAAACGAATTTGCTGATTTTATGGACATTTTAGTCTTTTTATGATAGGATATAAACGAAAATACGAAAAGGAGGCTTCTAATCAAATATGATAGCAGAGATAATAATAAATCGAACAGCAAAAAGACTAAATAGAACATTTGATTATAAAGTACCTATAGAATTAGAAGAACTAATAATGATAGGAAGCACAGTGCTTGTACCATTTGGAAAATCAAGTACACTAGAAGAAGGATATGTAGTAGGAATAAAAGAAAATACTACATATGAAGTAAAAGAAATTGTAAAAATAAAACATAATTTAACAGAAAAACAAATAGAACTTGCAAAATGGATGGCGAAAAGATATTTTTGCAATGTATCTGATTGTATCAAACAAATGTTAACACCTGGAACCAAGAGCAAAAAGTCAGAAAAAAACGTACAAGATAAAACAATAAATACTGTATATTTAAAAAAAGATATTGATGAAATCCAATTTGATATAGAAATGGGAAAAATTAAATCAGAAAAACAAAAAAAGATATTACAATTCTTAAAAAGCAATGAAGGTGCAACAGTACCAGAAATAGAATTATTTACAGATGGAAGTAGAGCAATAGTAAAAACCTTAGAAAAAAATGGGTATGTAGAAATTGTAGAAAAGAAAATAGAAAGAAATCCACTTGCAAATAAGAAAATCGAGAAAACAAAAAACTTAAAACTTACAGATGAACAAAAAAATGCTTATGACAAAGTAGTATTAGACATGATAATTAATAGTTATGAACAATTCTTATTATATGGAGTAACAGGATCAGGTAAAACAGAAGTCTATTTACAGCTAATAGGCAAAGCATTAAAACAAGAAAAAACAGCAATAGTACTTGTACCAGAGATATCTTTAACACCTCAAATGATAGATAGATTTATAGCACGTTTTAATAAAGATGAAATTGCTGTTTTACATAGTAAACTATCAATAGGTGAAAGATATGATGAGTGGAATAAAATAAAAGAAGGAAAAGCCAAAATAATCATTGGTGCGAGGTCTGCAATTTTTGCTCCAACAGAAAACATTGGAATAATAATAATTGATGAAGAACATGATAGCTCATATAAGTCAGAAGCAATTCCAAAATATGATGCAAAAGAAATTGCAAAAAGAATAGCTAAAGAAAATAATTGCCCATTAGTATTAGGAAGTGCTACTCCAGATTTAATTACATATTATAAAGCGCAACAAGGAAAAGTAACTTTATTAGAATTAAGTAAAAGAGCAAATAATTCGAAATTACCTGAAGTAGAAATAGTAGATTTAAAAATGGAGTTAGCAAATGGAAATAGATCAATGTTAAGTACAAAATTATATGGTGAAATAGAACAAAATTTAAAACAGCACAGACAAACAATTTTGTTTTTAAATAGAAGAGGTTTTTCGACTTTTATAATGTGTAGAGAATGTGGATATACAGTAAAATGCAAAAATTGTAATATAAGTATGACATACCATAAAACAGAGAATAAATTAAAATGTCATTATTGTGGATATGAAGAAAATGTTGTAACTGTTTGTCCAGAATGCCATAGTACAAAAATAAGATATTTTGGAACAGGGACACAAAAGTTAGAACAGGAAATAAATAAATTATTTCCAGAGGCATCAACAATAAGAATGGATATAGATACAGTTACTAAGAAAAATTCACATGAAGAAATTTTAAATAAATTCAAAAATGAAAATATCGATATTTTAATAGGAACACAAATGGTTGTTAAAGGTCATCATTTTCCAAATGTAACATTAGTTGGTGTAATTGCAGCTGATAGTAGTCTAAATATAGATGATTATAGAGCAAATGAACGAACCTTTCAAATTTTAACACAGGTTGCTGGAAGAGCAGGAAGAGAACAATTAGATGGAAAAGTAATAATACAAACATACAATCCAGATAATTTTAGTATTATATGTGCTCAAAAGCAAGATTATAAGATGTTTTATAATACAGAAATTGCCTTAAGAGAACAGTTGAAATATCCACCATTTTGCGATATAATATTAATCGGGTTCAATAGTTTAAATGAAAAAGAAATTATAGAAGCATCTACTAGAGTTTATAATTATTTAAAAGCTAGATTAGGTGAACAAGAATTTTATGTTTTAAAACCTATGCCATCACCTATTGATAAGATTCAAAACAGATTTAGATGGAGGATTATTATAAAGGGAAATATGACAGAATCGGCAAATAGTGTTATAAATACTTGTTTGAAAAAATTTTATGATTCAAATTATAAAAATACCAGAATTAGTGTGGATGTTAATCCTAATAATATGATTTAAAAATAATTATAATGTTTACTATGCCAACTAAAAATAGAAAGGAATGATAAAAATGGCAATAAGAAATCTAAGATATGAAAAAGATGAAATACTAAGAAAAAAATCAAGAGAGGTAGAAACAATTGATGATAAAATTCAAACATTGATTGATGACATGATAGACACAATGTATAAACATAATGGAGTCGGATTATCAGCTGTACAAGTAGGTGTGCTAAAAAGAGTTGTGGTAATTGACATTGATGATGGAAATGGAGTTATAATCCTTATTAATCCTAAAATAATCAAAACCAAAGGAGAGCAAGAAGTAGAAGAAGGCTGTTTAAGTTTTCCTAATCAGTATGCTAAAATGATTAGACCAAAAGAAGTTGTAGTTGAAGCTTTGGATAGAAGCGGAAAGAAAATCACAATCAAAGCCAAAGAGCTGTTAGCACAAGCAATTGCACATGAATGTGATCATCTTGACGGAGTTGTTTTTGTTGATAAAATGATTCCTGGAACCTTAGAATATGTTGACTCAGAAAAGAAGTAAAAAAATTGTCAAAAAATATTGTAAACGAAAAATATTATTGATATAATAATATACAGAATTATGAAGAACGAAAGGTCGGAGATAAAATGAAAAAAAACAAAAGAATCAACTTAATTATAATAATATTAGTTATTATAGGAATAATATTTTTTGTAAGCAAAATTGTAGGAAACAAAAATAGTAAAGTGCAAGAATTAGCAAAAGTATATAATAAACTTAATTCAAGCCAGGCCTATCAATTTAAATGGGAACAAAATGATAATAATAAAACAATTATAATAAAAGATGGAGATAAAACATTAATAGATCAATATTCAAAAGAAGAAGATTCTGCAACACAAAATCATACAAAAACATTAATAAAAGAAAATAGTACTTATTTAATTTTACCAGATAGAAAAGAATATTATATTTATGAAGGAAACAATGTAGATCAAACTTTTTTGATAGATGGAATAAAAGAGATAATGGGAAAAGAATATACTAAAGGAACTGAAAAAGTAAAAGGAAAAAAATATAAATATGAAGAATACAGTGGAAGTACAATGTTTTTACTATCCAACTCATTAAATTTAGATGAAAATGATGTGAAAACTAGATTTTATTTTGATAGTAAAGACAATTTAGTATATATAAAAACAATATATGGAGATAAGCACGAATTACTAAAGGTTAGCTTAACAAATGACATAGACAGCTCAGTATTTGAGATTCCAGCTGACTATGCCGAAAATTAAAATGATATAAAAGTTAAAAACTTTTTATATAAATTCAAAAGAAATTTAAAAAAATCAAAAGAAGGAGTGAAAAAATTATGTCAGTTAACAGATTTGTATTAAACGAGACATCATATTTTGGAAAAGGAGCAAGAGAAGAATTACCAGAAGAAATTCGTAAAAGAAAATTTAAAAAGGTATTAGTAGTAACAGATAAGGCATTATTTGAATGTGGAGTAACAGCAAAAGTTACAGAAGTTTTAGATAGAGCAGGAATAGCTTATGAAGTATATTCAGAAGTAAAACCAAACCCAACAATAAAGAATGTATTAGATGGTGTAGAAGCTTGTAAAAATGCAGGTGCAGATGTATTAGTTGCAGTTGGTGGAGGTTCAAGTATAGATACAGCTAAAGGTATATCAATTGTTATGACAAACCCAGACAGAGCAGATATAGTATCATTAAACGGTGTATCAAATACAGAAAATAAAGGTATGCCAATAATAGCATTACCAACAACATCAGGAACAGCAGCAGAGGTAACAATTAATTATGTAATAACAGATGAAGAAAGAGAAATAAAGATGGTATGTGTAGACCCTCATGATATTCCAATATTAGCAATTGTAGATTCAGACCTAATGGCATCAATGCCAAAATCAATTGCAGCAGCAACAGGAATGGATGCACTAACACATGCAGTAGAAGGATATATCACAAAAGCACATAACACAATGTCAGATATGTTCCATATGCAAGCAATAAAACTAATCTTTAAATATTTACCAGCAGCTGTAAATGAGAAAGATGAAGAAGCAGTTGAAAAAATGGGACTAGCTCAATACATTGCTGGAATGGGATTCTCAAATGTAGGTTTAGGAATTGTACATTCAATGGCACATCAATTAGGAGCTGTTTATGATACACCACATGGTTTAGCAAATGCAATATTATTACCAACAGTTATGAGATTCAATGGTGAAGACCATGCAACAGCACAAAGATTCAGAGAAATTTTATGTGAAATTGGTAGGCCAGATGCGGCACACTTAAATGACCAAGATGTTATAAATACATTTGTATGGATGATTTCTGAACTTTCTAAATCAGTTGGAATTACTCAAACAGTTAGAGAGGTTGGGGCAAGAGAAGAAGATTTTGGAATGTTAGCTGATAAGGCTATGCAAGACCCTTGCAAGCCAGGTAACCCAAGAGAAGTTTCAAGAGAAGACTTTATAGAATTATTTAGAAGAGCTTTTTAATAAAATATTAAAATAAGTATACTGAACACAAAAAATTAGGCATTTTTAGTTAAATACTAAAAGGCTTTGGAATGAATCCTATATTGTATGGGACTCATTCCTTTTAGTTTATATTTATTGTTTTATTATAATAGAAATCTATAACAATTGCTATTAAGAAAGGATTTGATTAAAGTGAATTCAAACATTAAACTTAGCAATAATTACTATTTAAAAGTAAATACAGATATAGAAAATAACTTTATAGATGTAAATAAGATAAACATAGCTAGTCTATTAAAGAATAAAAAAATGGTATTGAAAATTGATTTCAATAGTTTAAAAAATAAAGATTATAAAAAATATTAAAAAAGCTTTTAAAAATAAAGAATGTAATATCATTTTTCAATATTAATGTTGCCATCACTTCAAATATAAAGCATTAGGCCCATTATCAAAATTAGTTCTATGTGAATATTTGAAGGATGATTATACATGCGGAGCAAAATGTATTTCCTGTAAATTATTTACTTGTGATTATTTAGAAAAAAAGGAATTAAATTTAGAATAAAAGATATCTTACTATTAGATACATTTTTTAATCCAATACAAAAATATTACATAAAATATATGGTATTTACACCAAAAGAAAAGATATTAAAGAAGTTAATGAGGTTATAGCACATAAAATATATTAAAAAGGAAAAAATATTATGAAAATAGGAATAATTTCAGATATACATGGAAATAAAAAAGCGTTAGACGCAGTCTTAAAACAATTAGAAAAGGAAAACATAGATAAAATAATTTGCTTAGGAGATTTAATAGGTGGAGCTCCAAGGTCAGAAGAAGTTGTTCAAAAAATAATAAGCATGGAGGATAGAATAATTACAGTAAGAGGAAATCGCGAAAAATATATAATTGAAGGAATGCCAAAAGTAGTACATGATGAAAAAATAAAAGTAAGTGATGAGCAATTACAAAGAAATGAATGGCTAAAAAAAGGATTAAGTGACTCATCACTAGAATTTATGACAAAATTGCCCAAAGAAATAATATATGAAACAGAAGGAAAGAAAATTTATATTGCTCACTATCCAATGAACAAAGATGGAAGTTTTAGAAAACACATAAAAAGAGCTAGTGTAGAAGAAAATGAAATAATATTTAATGGGATAGCTGCCGACATATATTTGTATGGACATACTCACAAAGAAGTTTATAATTTTAAAAATAGTAAAACATACATAAATCCTGGGGCATTAGGATGTCCTAGAAAAACTAACTATGCACCATATGGAATATTAAACATTAATAAAAATAAAGTAGAATATAACCAATTATATGTAGAATACAATGTTAAAGAAGTCATTGATTGTATTCGAAAAGTAAAATTTCCAGGATATACAAGCGTTTTAAAATTATTTTATGGAATTGAGGAATAATATAATAAAATACTTGCAATTCACATAATAATATGATAATATATTAGCATAAAAATAAAAACGAAGAAAAAGAGGAGTACATTTATACTTATTTAGTAGAGAAAAGAAGTCGAAGGCTGGGAGCTTCTTAAACAAAGGTAAATGGAAGGTAGCTTTAGAGTTGATAATCTGACAATAAACTTAAGATTATCCGTATGCTGCGTTAAAGCAAAATAAGATGTTATCAAAAAACAAAATAGATAATAATTAAGGTGGTACCGTGAGATATAAACTCGCCCTTATGCAAATAAGCATATAGGCGAGTTATTTTTTCGTAGCAGAAAGGAGAGAAAAAGATGTTAAAAATCAAAACCAAAAAACAAGGAGCAGAATTAACAAGTATACAATGTGATGGAAAAGAAATGTTATTTGATGGTAAAACATTTTGGAACCGTCAATCACCAATACTATTTCCAATAGTAGGACGAATAAAAGACTCAAAAACAGAAATAGAAGGACAAATATATGAAATGTCACAACATGGTTTTGCAAGAGACATGGAATTTAACCAAATTGAAGAAAATCATTATGTATTAACATATAATGAAGAAACACTTAAAAAATATCCATATAAATTTGAATTACATGTAATATATCAAATAATAGAAGACACTCTACAAGTAGAATATCAAGTAAAAAACATAGACAATAAAAAAATATATTTTGGATTAGGAGGGCATCCAGCATTTAGTTGTGATTATAGTACAGGACAATATGAAATAGTATTTGATGAAAAAGAAGATAAAATAAAATTCTTAAAATTAAAAAATGGATTAATAGACACAGAAAAAGCAAACAATATTTTAGAAAATAACAAAATACATCTAACAACAAACATATTTGACAATGATTCAATAATAATGAAAAATATAAAATCAAATAAAGTTATTTTGCAGAGTAAAGAAACAAATAAAAAAATATTAGAATTTGATTTTACAGGCTTTCCATATTTGGCACTGTGGTCAAAAAAAGGAGCACCTTTCGTCTGCATAGAACCATGGCAAAACACAGCAGATAAGATTGATAGTAATCAAATTTTTAAAGATAAAGAAAATATAAATCAATTAGAACCTGACAAAGTATTTTCTTGTAAATACAATGTAAAATTTTTTTAAGAAAGGAAATGAAAAATATGAGTGAAAGAAAATTAAATGACAAATACAATCCAAAAGAATTTGAAGAAAAATTGTATAATGAATGGGAACAAAAAGGCTATTTTAAGCCATCAATGGACAAAACAAAAGAAAGTTATTGCATAGTAATGCCACCACCAAATGTAACAGGGAAATTACACATGGGACACGCATTAGATGGAACATTGCAAGATGTATTAATAAGATATAAAAGAATGTGTGGATATAACACATTATGGATTCCTGGAACAGACCATGCGGCAATAGCAACAGAGGTAAAAGTTGTAGAAAAAATGAAAAAAGAAGAAGGCTTAACAAAAGCTGATATCACAAGAGAACAATTTTTAGAAAGAGCTTGGTCATGGACAAAAGAATATGGCGGAACAATCCAAAAACAACAACGTAGACTTGGATGTTCATGTGATTGGGACCGTACAAGATTCACAATGGACGAAGGATTATCAGATGCAGTTCTAGAACAATTTGTTAATTTATATAATAAGGGATTAATATATAAGGGAACAAGAATGATAAACTGGTGTCCATCATGCCATACATCAATATCAGATGCAGAAGTAGAATTTGAAGAAGAAGCATCACACTTATGGCATATTAGATATCAAATAAAAGGAACAGATAAATATGTAATAGTTGCAACAACAAGACCTGAAACAATGCTTGGAGATACAGCAGTAGCAGTACATCCAGATGATGAAAGATATAAAGACATTGTAGGAAAAACATGTATACTACCAATAATGAATAAAGAAATTCCAATAATTGCAGATGATTTTGTAGAAAAAGAATTTGGAACAGGATGTGTAAAAATTACACCAGCACATGATATGAATGACTATCAAGCAGGACTAAGAAATAATTTGGAAATTGTAGAAGTATTTGATGATAGTTCAATAATGGGAGACTTAGTTCCAGAATATAAAGGTTTAACAACATTAGAAGCACGTAAACTAATAGTTAAAAAGTTAGAAGAAATAGGAGCACTTGTAAAAACAGAAGACTATACTCACAATGTAGGAAAGTGCTATAGATGTCACAATACAATTGAACCAAGAATATCTGAACAATGGTTTGTAAAGATGAAAGAACTTGCAGAACCTGCAATAAAAGCAGTAAAAGAAGATGATATTAAGTTTATTCCAAAAAGATATGAAAAAACATATTTTAACTGGATGGAAAATATTCAAGATTGGTGTATCTCTCGCCAATTATGGTGGGGACACAGAATTCCTGCATATTATTGTGATGAATGCGGACATATAAATGTAAGCAAAACTGCTCCGGAGAAATGTGAAAAATGTGGTTCAACGAAATTACATCAAGATGAAGACTCATTAGATACATGGTTCAGTTCAGCATTATGGCCATTCTCAACATTAGGTTGGCCACATGAAACAGATGACTTAAAAACATTCTACCCAACAAATGTATTAGTAACAGGATATGATATAATATTCTTCTGGGTAGCAAGAATGATTTTCTCAGGTTTAGAATTAATGAATGAAAAGCCATTTAGTGATATCTTAATACATGGAATAGTAAGAGATAGCCAAGGTAGAAAAATGTCAAAATCATTAGGGAATGGAATTGATCCATTAGATATAGTAGACAAATATAGTACTGATGCATTAAGATTTTCATTATTATATGGAACTTCTGCAGGAAATGACATCAAATATATGCCAGAAAAATTAGATCAAGCATCAAACTTTGCTAATAAATTATGGAATGCATCAAAATTCGTAATTAATTCATTAGAAGATGACATTAAAGAAGAAACAGATTTAAGAGTTGAAGATAGATGGATACTAAATAAATTAAACAATTTAATAAAAACTGTATCACAAAATATTGATGATTATGATTTAGGTGTAGCACTTGAAAATATTTATAATTTCATCTGGAATGAATTCTGTGATTGGTATATAGAAATGGCTAAATCAAGACTATACAGCGAAAATAAGCAAGAAAAAGCACAAGTATGTTATGTATTAAATTATGTACTTAGAAACAGCTTGAAATTGTTGCATCCATTTATGCCATTTATCACATCTGAAATTTATGCAAAACTTGTAAATCCTGATAATAGGGACTTGATGGTTTCAGATTGGCCAAAAGCAAATGATTCAATAGAATATGATACAAGCAAAGACTTTATAGAAAACTTAAAAGATGTTATAACACAAATTAGAAATGTTAGAGCAAATATGAATGTACATCCAAGTAAAAAAACAAAATTAATTTTTGTTACAGCGGAATATCAAAATGAGATTGAACAATCTAAAGCTTTTATTGAAAAACTAGGATTCGCAAACGAAATTACAATTCAAAATAATAAAGACAATATACCTCAAAATGCTATTTCGATTATTTCAAATGGAATGGAAGTTTATATTCCGTTCGAAGAATTAGTAGATGTAGAAGAAGAGAAAAAACGTCTTGAAGATGAAAAGAAAAAAGTTCTAGCAGAAATTGAAAGAGCAAGTAAAATGTTAGCTAATCCAGGATTTGTTAATAAGGCTCCAGAAGCAAAAATAAACGAAGAAAAGGCTAAACTAAATAAATATCAAGAGATGCTAAAAAGTATTGAAGAAAGGATAAAATAAAAAGATTTTAAAAATTTTGTTTAATATGATTAGAGGATGCTTTAATTAGCATCTTCTTTTTAGATTCAATCAGTTCTATTTATGCTATTTTCTGCATATTATAATTTAGTATAGATAATATATACGAAAGGATGAAAGAATATGATAGATGAAAGAAAAAATATGAATATAAATGTAAATTCCAACATAGTTCAAAATTTAGTATTAGAAAATAGGGGGAAGTTAAGTGTATCTGGAGTAAATGATGTATTAAGTTTTGACGATCAAGTAGTAATGGTAGATACAGAACTAGGCTTATTAACCGTAAAAGGAGAAAATATCAGAATTAATAAATTAAGTTTAGATACAGCAGAAGTAATAATAGAAGGAGAAATTTCAAGTTTAGCATATAGTCAAACAAAACAAGAGAAAAGTGCAGGAACAATACTAAGCAAAATTTTCAAGTAGAAAGGCAAAATTATGGCTCAAAATCAAGCATATTTATTTTTGGTTTTTTCATTAACAGGAGTAGTAATAGGAGTTTTATTCGATTTTTTTAGAATTCTAAGAAGAAGTATAAAAACTTCAAATACAATAACATATATACAAGATATTTTATTTTGGATTTTAACTGGAATATTGATTTTATATAGTATTTGGTTTTTTAATAATGGAGAGATAAGAATATTTATTTTTCTAGGAATAATTGTTGGAATATTATTATACATATTTACATTAAGCAACATAATAGTAAAAATATTTTCGACAATTTTCAGCTATATAATTAGAATTTTGATAATACCATTTAAGACAATGTATTCGATAATTTCTAAAATATTTATTAAATTTACAAAAAAACTTACGACAAAAAAGGGGAAAATTGTAAAAAATGGAGAATAATATATATATATAAGAATTTTTAACAAGAAAATGGAGAGTACATATGAAAAAAGAAAAATTACTTAGGAATGCATTTTTAATAGCATTAATAGTATGGATAGTTATGTTAATAAAACAGCAAATAAACATATCACATTACAGAGATGATATAAAGGAATTATCTTCAAAAATAGAAGTGGCACAAAGTGAACTAGAACAAAACAAACAAAATTTAGAACAAGAAAAAAAGAATACAGATTCATTAGAATATATAGAAAAATTAGCACGTGAAAAACTAGGAATGTATTTACCAAATGAAAGAGTTTATATCGATAGTAACAAGTAAATCCTTAAAGCACATTCAAGTTTTAAGGATTTATTTTTATTAACTTCAATAAAAAAATCCATTAAATTAAAAATAAAAATTAAATAATAGGAGGTACTTATGTCAGAATTAGAGAACATGACATTATTAGAGTTGAGAAATTTTGCAAAAGAGCAAAACATTAAAAATATTTCAAAACTAAAGAAAGAAGAATTGATAGAATTATTAAAACAGGTTGCAGAAACATCAAAGCCACAAGAAGAAAACGAAGAAGCTCAAGAAATAAGATATGATAAAAATGACGAAGAACAATTAGATGAAGCAGAAGAATCTATAATAGATTATAAAGTAACTAATGATGATGATGAGATAGTAGAAGGAATACTTGAAGTATTGCCAGATGGATATGGTTTTTTAAGAGGAGATAATTACTTATCAAGTCCAAAAGATGTATATATATCACCAATCCAAATAAGAAGATTCAAACTTGATACAGGAGATATAGTAAAAGGAATTTCTAGAACAAAAGAAGGTGAAAAATTCCCATCTTTAATATTTGTTGGAGAAGTTAATGGAGAACATCCAGAAAAATCAGCAAAGAGAAAAAGATTTGATGAACTAACACCTATTTATCCAAATGAGAGATTAAAATTGGAAACAGTACCAACAGAATATGCAATGAGAATTATAGATTTAATTTCACCTATAGGAAAAGGTCAAAGGGGAATGATTGTTGCTCCACCAAAAGTAGGAAAAACAACATTATTGAAAAAAATAGCAAATAGTATTTCTGCAAACAATCCAGAAGTAGAATTAATTGTACTTTTAATTGATGAGCGTCCAGAAGAGGTAACAGATATGAAAAGATCAATAAAAGGACAAGTTATATATTCAACATTTGATGAAATGCCAGAACATCATGTGAAAGTTGCAGAAATGGTATTAGAAAGAGCAAAAAGAATAATAGAACATAATAAAGATGTAGTAATCCTATTAGATAGTATTACTAGACTTGCGAGAGCGTATAACCTTGTAATGCCATCATCAGGGAAAACATTATCTGGTGGTCTTGATCCAGCTGCATTACACAAACCAAAAAAATTCTTTGGTGCTGCAAGAAACATTGAAAATGGTGGTAGTTTAACAATTTTAGCTACATCATTAATTGAAACAGGAAGTAGAATGGATGATGTTATATTTGAAGAATTTAAAGGTACAGGAAATATGGAAGTACACTTAGATAGAAGATTATCAGAAAAACGTATTTTCCCAGCAATAGACATAAATAAATCAGGAACAAGAAGAGAAGACTTATTATTAACAAAACCTGAAATGGAAACTGTTTTTGCATTAAGAAAAGCATTAAACAATTTACCAGTAGCAGATGTAACAGAACAAATTATTACGCAAATGACTCAAACTAAGAATAATGCAGAATTTATTGAAAAAATGGATTCATATTTAAGAAATTATAAAAATTAAAAGAAAGCCCGGGGTTAAATTGCAACCCCGGGTTTTAGGAAGTTTTTACTTGTCCTTAAAGTACTCTTCCAGCGTGGTAATGAATACTTCGGCATCCTCGATAGCAGCTTTTAACACTGCCATCTGTTCATTTCCCTTTTCTTCTGAAAGAGGAATGTCTCTTTCCATCACCATTCCCAGATTCAGAATGTATTTAATTTTGATTGCTTCCTTGAAAGAATCATAGTCAAATCTTCTGAATTCATGGTAATGATTCTGCTTGTAATCCGCTGGCAGAGGTACATATGGGTCAAAGTCATTGTCTTTGTATCCGTCATAGCCTTTTTCACGCATAACATGAAAGAGGTCATGCGCCAAATCTTTACCCTTGTACTGAGCAAGTTTGAGCTTTTCCAAATATGACGAAGTTTTAACGAATTTTCCGTTTTCAAGTTCTTCAGCATGCATCTTAATATGCCGGAGAAAATGATCTGCCTGTTCCAGTTCCATTTGCCTGTAAGCAATCTGTGGCTTATTAAAATATTCTTCAAGAATCTTAATGAATACCGCTGCATCCTGAATTGCCCAGCCGAGCTCATTCATCTGCTGTTCAGCGTCATCACATGAAAGTTGAATCATACTGTCTGGTACGATATCAAGATCCATTGTAGCTTTTAATTTGCAACCAACTTGGAAACTGGCAGCATCAAAGTGACGGAATCGATGATGCTTGTAGTCATTTGGAAGGATTATATCATATGAGAAGTCTGCATTCTCATATCCCTTGAACTGCTTTGTTCTCATAACATGAATAATGTCATGAGAAACTTCTAATGCTAATTCTTGTGCTTCTTTGAGTTTCTTTAAATAATCTCCTCCTTTGGTGAAATTACCATGCCGAAACTCGTTTGCATGCATCTCGACGTGTCTAAGCACGTGATCCATTTGTTCCAAACTCATTTTTCTCATAATGAAACCTCCTAAAATATATTTTATACAATATATTATAACATATTTATGTTAATTTTGCAACAAAAATGGGACAAGAAAAATGAATCATACGTCACTACAGTACTGAAACAATAGAAATTGACTTTTAGAAAATCAAACAGTATAATATATTTGAGGTAACATTAAACGAAAATAATTGAAAAAATTTGTTCTTATTATAAAATATGTACAATAGTTCAAAAATGCAAAAAGTTATAATATATAAATACCAACAAATATACTAAGAATTAAATTTTATATAATAAAGGATGTGTTCGTATGGACGAAAAAAAGAATGAAATTATTTTATTTGAAAACCAAGGAGTAAAATTAGAAGTAAACTTAAAAGATGAAACTGTGTGGCTTACACAAAAACAAATGGCAGAATTATTTGGAAAAGATAGAAGAACAATCACTCGCCATATTCAAAATATTTATAAAGATGAAGAATTATCTGAAAGTTCAGTATGCTCATTTTTTGAGCATACTGCTGAAGATGGTAAAAAATATAATGTACAATATTACAATCTTGATATGATAATTTCTGTTGGGTATCGTGTAAATGCTCAGGTAGTCTGTTGACAGACAACAAAAGCGCCGAAAATACAGGCTTTCAAGAAGGCATTGTAAAATTAGATGCACGAAATGTAAGTAAAATATTCAAAAAAATAAAAGAAAAAGGAATATTGGCTAATTCTATAAATGCAAAAGCAAAAAGAATGCCACCTATTGAATTATTAGAAAGTGATGATTTTATAGATAAGATAAAATATTATAGATTACTGAATGGTTGGAACAGATTTGAACTATCAAGAAATGCAGGTATATGCCAAAGATCGTATGATAGATATGAGAAAAAGGAATTAGAAATACAAGACTGGAGAATGGCAGAAAAACTTTTAATAGCATTAAAGATTGAAGATAAAGTTGATATGCCACCACAATTTAAAATAAAAAAGAAATATCCTATGGATAAGATACTGAATATTATAAAACAATATGGAAAAAAAGAATTTTCAAGAAGAACTGGAATAGCAGAAACAACAATAAATACTTGGTTTTGTAAAGGAGCTCCTAACCAATTAGCTAATACTATGTATAAAAAGATGGTAAGGTTATTTAATGAAGATAATATTAAATATAATGATTAGTGAAAAATAAAAAAGGTACATTTGATATTAAAGAAAAATTATAATAACATTATAATATAGAAAATGAAAAGGAGCGATTCTAAATGAAAAAGATAAAAGCAAAAATAAATACTAAGGAAGAACGATTAATTATACAAGCATTAGTCGAAAAAAGAAATAATCAGCTAAAACAAAATAGACCAGCAGAGCCAATAAATGAATTATTAATAAAAATCATTGAAAATTAAATACATATAAAAAGTCAATCGAGAGGTTGACTTTTTTTAGTAAAAAAAATATAAGGAGGAAGTAAAATGGAAAATAAAGAAGCAATAGACTATCTAAACAACTTGCAACAAGGAATGTTTTGTACTGTAAATTTACCACTATACGGAAATGAAGTAATACCAATTACAGCAATGTATATGGGAAAAGACAAAGACGGAAGATATAATTTTATTGATACAGGTAGATTCATATTGAGTAAAGAATTTATTGAAAGTAAATCTATTTCAATAGATAAAACTTTTGATGAAGATAAAGCATTTGAAATATACTTTAAAATTCGTATGCAACCTAATAAAAAGAAGAATAAAGAAAGGATAATATGAAATAATGAAAGATAATCAAATACTGGAATATCATGAAAAACAACAGTTTAATAGTAAAAACTTACAACAATATGATAACGAAGGACAAAGATACTTTTTAGCTTATCTATTAAGAAAAGGTTATAACTTGGAAATAAAAGAAAGCAAAATAATTTTTAAAGATATAACATCAGAAGAAAAAATAAAAGAAATGATAAAACATTATAATAATGAAAGCAAAATAGATAATCTTAATGTTAAAAGACAAGGTATAAGAGAAGCAAGAGCAATAGGACTAGAAGAATATAGTAAAATGGTAGAGAAAAAATTAAGAAACTTAAATCAAAAGGAAAGGGAAAAAATGGAGCGATAATTTTTTATAAACAAGTCAATCTAGGTTGATTTGTTTTTTACATAGTCATCATTAAAGATGGCTAATTTTTATGAAAGGAGGATAAAAGTGTCAAAGTGTAAAGTAATTGCCATAGCTAATCAGAAACGGTGGAGTAGGAAAAACAACTACAACAACTAATTTAGGAAATGGGCTAGTAAGAAAAGGTAAAAGGGTATTGCTAATAGATTTAGATCCACAACGGAGATTTAACAACATCATTGGGGTACAAAAGTCAAGACAACATGGAAATAACAATAAAAGACATCATGGAAAAAGTAATACAGGAAAAAGCAATAAGTAAAAATGAGGGAATATTACAAAATGCAGAAGGTGTGAATTTAATGCCTGCCAATATTGAATTAGAAGCACTAGATATATCATTAGTTAAATATATAAATAAAGAGAATATATTGAAACAATATATTGAGAACATCAAAGAAGATTATGACTATATTTTAATTGATTGTAGACCTTCATTAGGACTTCTTACAATAAATGCATTAGCCGCAGCAGATAGTGTTATAATTCCAGTTCAAGCTCAATACTTACCTCTTAAAGGAATGACTCAGTTAATACAAACAATAGATAAAACTAAAGTTCAAATAAATCCAAAATTAAAGATAGATGGAATATTGTTAACTATTGCAGATATGAAAACAAATTTAGCAAAAACAACAATAGAAACATTAAGAAAAAGTTATGGAAGTAGAATAAAAATATATAATACAGTAATTCCTATGGGAGTAAAAGCAGCCGAAAGTACAATAGAGGGCAAGAGTATATATACTTATGACAAAAGAAGTAAACCAGCATTAGCTTATGAAAGTTTTACAGAGGAGGTGTTGAAGAATAACGAAAAAACCAGAAATAGAACTGCCCAGTGTAGATGAATTATTAAAATTTAGTACAAATAAAGGAAAAATAGAAACGGTAGTAATGATACCAATAAAAGACATTTCAAATTTTCCAAATCATCCTTTTAAAGTCAGAGATGATGAAAAGATGCTAGAAACAGTGGCAAGTATAAAAAAGCATGGAGTTTTATATCCTGCGATAGTTAGAAAAAAGGAAGATGGAACTTATGAAATGATAGCAGGACATAGGAGAAAAAGAGCTTGTCAAATTGCAGAATTAAGCGAAATGCCTTGTATAGTACGAGAATTAACAGATGAAGAAGCAACAATACTAATGGTAGATACTAATGTTCAAAGAGAAGAAATATTGCCAAGTGAACGAGCATTTGCATTCAAAATGAAACTAGAAGCTATAAAAAGACAAGGAAAAAGAATTGATTTAACTTCTACACCAGTGGTGGAGAAGTTATCAGTAGATATTATTGCAGAAGAATTTGGGATTAGTAGAGAACAAGTAAGAAGATTTGTAAGACTTACAGAGTTAAATAAAGGATTGTTACAAATGGTAGATGAAAAGAGAATTTCATTAAGACCAGCCGTAGAAATTTCATATATGACAAAACACGATCAAGAAGAATTACTAGATGCTATTTTATTAAATGAAGCAACACCATCAGAAAAACAAGCAAAAGATATGAGAGAATTAAGTGAAAAAGGTTTATTAGAAAGAAATAAGATAGAAGAATTATTAAGTGAAGAAAAACCAAATCAAAAAGAACAAATAAAATTTACAGTTGATAAGGTTAGAAACTATTTTCCAAAGGGATATAGTGTAGAAAAGATGCAACAAATTATACAAAAGCTTTTAGAAGAATATCATACTAGATGGAAAAGAAAACAGAAAGAAATGACTAGATAATTAGTGTGGGAGTACAAATTATAAAAAAATAATTTATTAATATGTTTGAAAATAACAAAGCAAAGTAGTAGAATAAATAAAAAAGGGGTTGTTTTGTTATGAGTAAAAAGAAAAAAAGTATTTTAATAAAAAGTATAGTAATTATTTTGATGGTATTAATTATATGTATTGCGATGGCAATACATTTGCATAACAAAAAGAATTTATTAAATAAAGATAATTCATTGAAGGCTGTGGAAACAGATTCAAGTATAATTGAAAATAGTAATATTACAAATGAAACAACAGATATAACATCAAATGATATAGAAAATAATATTGTTGATAATAATACAACAGATATACAAAAACAAACAATAGATACAACTAATGAAAAAAACAAAAATATAGAAAATCAAAAAAAGGATAGTGTAAATAAAGATAAAGTAACAACATCTCAAAAACAAGACAATATCAAAAAAGATGTAGGTAAAGATACTACAACATCAAACCTATCTGCACCTAATACAAGTAGTAATAATAAACCAGTAGAAAAGCCAGTTGAAAAACCAGTCAATAAAAAATGCACAACAAATAATAATCACGATATAGAAATAGGAAATTCAGGTAAATGGTTTGATAAAAAAGAGTCTGCGATTAAAGAATATAATATCAAGACAGCATATTGGGGAAAGAAATGGGAAAATTTTGAGATAGATGATGATACTTATTATGCTAATTGTCCAATAGGATATGAAGTAATTAGTTGTCCTAATTGTGGCAAATGGACATTAGATTATCATTATCGCAAACAATAAAATAATAAAAATTATTTAGAGCAAGTTTTAATACTTGTTCTTTTTTATGTGAAAAAGGAGGAAATAAATTTGAAATTAGAAAAAGTAAAAACTAAAAAGAAAATTATTGCTATGATACTTTTAGCCTTAACATTATTTAGTGTTGTACAGCCAGTTTTTGCAGCTTCTGGAAGTGGAAACTTTACAGCAGGACAGTATGATTCAGGTATTCAAACAACAGATCATAATGGTTCGGTAGGAATTATAATTAGAAGATTAATAAATTTAACTACTGGTAAAAGAATGACAGTTTTTTGTGCAGAGCATGGAACAGATTTTACAACAGGAGCAATAGAGAATGGAGGATACTACACACCAACAACACCAGAGATGAAGAAAGCTTGCAAAATAGCTTACTTTGGATGGTATAGCAAATACGGTGATTATGTAGTCGATGGTGGAATTTTATCAGGAGATATGTATAATGTAAAAATGGATTATGTTTTCACACAACAATATATATGGGAAGCATTAGGACAATCACATGCAACTTTTAAAAATGTTTCCATACAAAATCAGTACAATTCTTTCAAGTCAACTATTAATCAACAAATAAACAGTATGACTAAACAACCAAGTTTTGTTGGAACAACGATAGAGCTAGAAGCAGGAGAAACAAAAACTATAACAGATACAAACAATGTATTAAAGGATTATAATAGTATTGATAAAACAGTAGATGGGTTTAGATTTGTTCATAATAAAGGACAAAATACAATAACAATAACTGTTGATCAAAATTGTAATAGAGAAAATTATAGAATCTCTGATGCAACTATGAAAGAATGGGGAATGATTAAAGATGGAACACAAGATAATGATACAACAATTTATTTTACCTTCCCAGATGGAGTGCAAGATCAATTATATTCACTTCATTATAATGATCCAGTAACTATGTCTTTATCTTTAAAAATAAATTTGTTAGGAAATTTAGAATTAAGCAAACTTAATACAAATGGAGATTTAGTAGATGGAGCAAAATTTAGAGTTACAGGACCAAATAACTTTAATCAATTAGTAACTGTGAAAAATGGAAAAATTACATTAGAAAAAATCAGAAAAGGAATATATACAATAAAAGAAGAGGGTGTTCCAGATGGTTACCTTATTAATGTAGAAACATATAAAGCAGAGGTTAAACCAAATGAAACAACAATACAAACTATTGTAAATAGTGAACCTACTGGAAAAATTACTATTATAAAAAGAGATAGTGAAACTGGTAATGTACCACAAGGAGATGCAACTTTTGTTGATGCGAAATATGGAGTATATGCTAATGAAGATATTTATAATGTTGCTAAAACAAAAAAATATTATACTAAAGGAGATTTAGTAGCAACAAGAACTATGAATGAGCAAGGAAAAACAGAAGATGTAGAAGAATTACCTTTAGGAAAATATTTAGTAAAAGAAACAATTAGTTCTGAGGGCTACCTATTAGACAAGAAAGAATATGAAGTGAATTTAGAGTATAAAAATCAAAATACATCTATTATTTCATCAACTGTAACAAGTAATGAAATTGTTAAGAAAATGCAAATTCATATATTTAAATCAGGAATAGATGAGCAATCAGGAGTAGTTAATGGTTTAGAGGGAGCAGAATTTACAATTAAATTAGCAAGTGATGTTGAAGAAGCATTTAATAAAGGATATAGTTATACAGAAGTATGGAATGGTATAGATGAATATGGAAACAAAGTAAATGTTGATAAAAATAGAGTTTCACAAGCTCAAAAAATAGCACCAAGTTATGATGTAATGACAACAGATAGTGAGGGAAATGCTTATAGTGCAGAAAAATTACCTTATGGGCGATATATAGGAAAAGAAACCAAGACACCAAAGGATTTTGAAACAGCTAGTGATTTTTATTTTACTATATCTAAAGATGAAAGTGAAGTAACAGAAATAGCACAAAAGGTAAAAGATATATTTATAAATAATGAACAATTAGAAACCTATGTGAAATTAGTAAAAAAAGATAAAGATACAGGAAAAATAGTAACTTTAAATAGTGCTACTTTCCAAATAAAAGCTACAAAAGATATTTATGATAGAGCAACAGGAAAAATACTTTATAAAAAAGGCGAAGCAGTAACACAAAAAATTGGAAGTACAATATTTAATTCGTTTACAACAAATGCAAAAAATTTAATTGTACCAGATAATAGTTATAATAATAACAAAGAAGAATTAGGAACTGTTGTTACACCATTAAAACTTGAAGTAGGAACTTATGAAATAACAGAAATAAGGACACCACAAGGATTTCTACAATTAGAAAAACCAGTTGAATTTAAAATAGATGGTATAAGAAATTATGACAAAGATGATGAGGGGGATTATATCAAAGAAGTAATTGTAAAAAATGAACAACCAACAGGAACACTTATTATTGATAAAAGTGTAGCCTTAAGAGAAAATGTAGATACTTCTATTGTAGATATATCAGATTTAAGCAAAATTGAATTTAGTTTAACTGCAAAAGAAGATATTATTGATTATAGTGATGGAAGTATAATTTACAAAAAAGGACAATTAGTTAAAAAATATAATCTTGATAAAAGTGGAAATTTAAAAATTGAAAAATTACCAATGGGAACTTATGAACTACAAGAAACTAAAACTTTAGATGGTCTAGTATTAAATGATAAGAAATATGAAATTAAATTTGAACAAAAAGATTTAGTAACAAAAGTTTACGAAATAAAAGAAAATATTTCAAACGATACAACACTATCTGAAATTTCAAAAACAGACATTACTGGAGAAAAAGAATTAGTTGGAGCAAAACTAACAGTGTTAGATGAAAATAATAAAGTTGTAGATAGTTGGACATCGGGAGAAACATCACACAAAATAGAAGGTTTAGTAGTAGGAAAAGAATATACACTAAAAGAAGAATTTGCACCAGATGGTTTTGTAATAGCAAAAGAAATTAAATTTAGAGTTGAAAATACATCAGATATTCAAAAGGTAACTATGATAGATAAAGTGGTAACAATGACAAAACAAGATATTGGTGGAAATGAAATTGAGGGAGCAGAACTTCAAGTTATTGATGAAAATAACAAAATAGTTGATGAGTGGACTTCTACAAAAGAGCCACATAAGATTAAGAATTTAGTAGAAGGAAAAACATATACACTTATTGAACAATATGCACCAGATGGATTTGTTATATCAAATGAAGTGAAATTTACTGTAACTACTGATAAAGAAACACAAGAAGTAAAAATGATAGATAAAGTAGTAGAAATTTCAAAACAAGACATTGCAGGAAATGAATTAGAGGGAGCAACTTTAGTTGTTACTAATACTAAAACAAAAAATATTGTAGATAAGTGGGTTTCTGGTAAAGAACCACACAAAGTAAATGGTCTTATAGAAAATGAAGAATATATACTACATGAAGAAATAGTAGTAAATGGCTATGTAAAAGCAACAGATATAAAATTTACAGTAACAAGTGATAAAGAAACTCAAAAAGTAGTAATGATTGATAAAATATTAGAAGTTGTAAAAACAGATTTAGCAACAGGGGAAGAAATCGAGGGAGCAGAACTAAAAGTTATTGATGAAGATGGTAATGTAATAGATGAATGGACATCTACAAAAGAGCCACATAGAGTAATTGGATTAGAAGAAAACAAAAAGTACAAGCTAGTTGAAATTACTGCACCTTATGGTTATGAAGTAACAGAAGAAATAGAATTTACTGTAAGTGAAAATAAAGAAACACAAAGAATTGAAATGAAAGATATGCCTATTTTTCAAGATATTAAAATAGTAAAAATTGATAGCAATACAAAAGAAGTAATAAAAGATAAATTTACTTTTGGAATATATGAAGATATAGAATGTACGAAACTTATAAAAGAAGTAAAATCAGATAAAGAAAATGGAACGGTTTTATTTGAAGATTTACGATATGGAACTTATTATATTAAAGAAATTGAATCACCAAAAGGTTATATATTATCAGATAAAGTAATTAAAGTTGAAATGAATGACAAAGGAACATTTATTAATAATGAAAAAGTAGAATGTGAAGATTCAGTATATACTCTTGAATTTGAAAATATGCCAGTAGATACACCTAAAACAGGAGATGATAGTAATTTAAGATTATATATAGGTGTATTAGGAATATCTATACTTGTGTTAGCTAGTATAGGAGTACACGAATATAAAAAGAAAAAATCAGTAAATATAAAATAGACCAATAACAAGGTGGCTTTAATTAGCCACCTTAATTCAATTTAAGGAGGAATTATATTGCCACAATATACATTAGCACAAAGTGTAAAAACATTAGAAAAATTATTTGAAAATAAAATTGATACAGAACAAAAAATAAAATCAATAAAATGGGAGAATTTAAAACAATTTAGTCCGATAGAAAAAAGTTTCATAATGGACTTAAAGGAAGCAGTAGCTAAAAGAAGAATAATAGAATTTTTAGCAGGAAAAGAAGAAACAGAAAGGAGTTAAGAGATGCTAGAACATTATAAAAAACCATCAGTAAAATTCATTGTAAATAAAGGGAATTTTAACAAATTAATGGCATTACTTACATTTCAAGAAGAAAATATTATAACAGAAGAATGGAAAGAAAAAGCCAAGAACTTACAAGATTTATTATTAAAATATTCTATACCACAAAAAAATGAAGAGGGAGAAATCGCTATAATAGATATTGGACTATTCCAAAAAGAAGCAGCAGAGCTAATAGTTTTATTACTTTCAGCATTTGATAATATATTGAAAGTAGATGAAGATTATACAAAGAAAATGAAAAAACAATAATGTAGAGGAGGAACGGTTTGGGAAAAATAAAAGAAACAAGACAACTCTATGAAGAAGTAATAAAAGATATTGCAAAAGATGAAGAAAGTTGGGAAAAGTTTTTAGATAGCAGTTCATGGAACTTTAAATATGATTTTGATGACCAAATTTTGATATATGCTCAAAGACCAGATGCTAAAGCATGTGCAACAATGGAAGAATGGAACAAAAAATTAAAAAGGTGGATAAATAGTGGAGCAAAACCAATATATATTTTTGACAAAAGTCCATATAGTGAATACCCATTTAAATTAGTGTTTGACTTATCAGATACACATAATTATAATAATACTGAATATAAATTATGGACAATTAAAGAAGAGTATAAAGAGGATATAGTAGAGAGTTTAGAAGCAATTTTTGATATTAAACAACAGTATAAAAGTGTATGGAATGCAATAATAGATGCAAGTTATAATATGACAGTAGATAATATGGAAGATTATCTAATATCAATTATTAATAACAAGTCAGATTCAATGCTTGCAGAGTTATCAGATGATAACATAAGATCAATGTTCATATCAACAGTGTGGGCAAGTGTTAGCTATATGATATTGACAAGATGTAATTTACCGCCAAGAGAGGTATTATCAAAACAAGAATTTTCTTATATAAAATATTTTAATAAACGAGAATTGTTAACAATATTAGGGGCTTGTGTGAGCGATATAGCAGAGATGGGACTAAGAGAAATTGCAAGAACTGTTGCAAATCTACAAAAAAATGAAAAATTAAAAAATCGTACAGTTGAAAAAATTGATAATGAAATATATTCTAAAGATAATGAAAAAGTCAAAGGAGGAAATGAGAATGGTAGAGAAAATAGAATACACGAAACAAGGGGACTATTACATGCCCAACCTAACAATGAAAAAAGAGAAAATACCAACAGGGAAATACGCTCTGATGAGATACAATTATCTGAAGAATCACAAGAACTACGAGTTGACCATATTAGTAATGAACAAGGAACTGACACAACACTTGATGCAAATACAAGAACAGGCAAGTCAGAGAGTACAGGAAATAGTAGAGATGATGAAAAAAGAAGCAGGAGTAACAGAGGAACTGAAAGCCAAAGACCAAATGACATGGGTGGGGATTATGAACAACATAAAGATGACAGCAGAGGAAATAGTAGCGAACGAACTGATTTACATTTAGAAGAAAAATCATCTAAAAGAAAAGTTTTAACCAAAGAAGAACAAAAATCAGATAAAGACTATTTACAAGACAAGTATGTAAGTACATTATTAAGCAATATTCAAAATCTAAAAATAACAAGAGATGACATTAAAAATTTTTATAAAACACATTTAGATATTGCAGATAGAACAGAATATATAAAACAAGCTTTTAATGATGCATATACAGAAATTGTAGTTGATGATATAAGATTAGGTTATAAAACTTATGAAAATGTACTACATTTATGGAAAGATTCATATTTGAATAGAACAGCAGAAGTATATTATAAATGGGAATTGATAGCAGAATATATTGAAGGACTTATATTAGTAAATGAATTTAATGATTTGCATAAACCAGTTACAAATTACAATGATCAAATACAAATGTTACAAGTAGAAGCAGAAAATGCTCCTACTTTTTCTTTTACACAAGAACTAATTGACTATACTTTACAAGGCGGAAGTAATGTCCAAGAAAGTAAAATGAGAATATATAATCAATTTGAAAAAAGCCTTTCAAGTAAAGAAAATATACAGTTTTTAAAAAATGAGTATGGTTGGGGTGGTAGTAGCTCAATTCACATTGGTACAAGAGTGGGAATTGATTATGATGGAAAAGGAATAAAATTACACCGAGGATACGAAGATAATGCTCCTAAAATTATATTGCCATGGAATAAAGTCGAAAAAAGAATAAGTGAATTAATAAAACTTGATAGATACTTAAATGATAAGGAAAAAGCAGAATATTCTAATTGGCTAAAAAAACAAGAACAAGAAAAAGAATTGAGAGAAGCAGAAAAAAGAATAGAAAATCAAGCAGAACAACAAGAATATGAGCTTACAAAAAGAGTATATTCATTTGTTAAGCCATCAGATTTATATAGTTATCCAGATAATACAGCAGCTTTAAATACAGATGAAGAAAATATTGAAATAGTAAAATCAGATATAAGTGATACAAGAAATGTAAATGACTATGTTAATGCTTTAAATAAAATAAGAGAAGATGTTAAGATTACAGATTCTCAAAGGCATGAATTAGATCTACTAATATCAATATTAGCGAAAAGAGTTCCACATTATGAATATCATTTAGGAGATACTGTCTATATAGGTGCAGATAAGTATGAAATTGCAGGTATAAAAGACAATATAATTAATTTAATTGATATAAAATTTCCAATACTTAATAAACAAATAAATTTTGATGAATTTGAAAGAAAAGTCAAAGATAACTATTCAAATGATCATTTAATTGTAAAAGAGCAAGAAGAAAGTACAATAGAGAAACAAAATGATACAGAGCAATTTTTACAGAATATGTTTGTGAAGTATGCAACTTGTGATTATGAAATTACTACTAATAAGAAAAATGAAATACAAGTTAAAGTTAAAGGAGAAAATGATAGCGAGTATAGGAATATTTCTGTTGTAACAGCTTTAAAATATTTATTAAATATAGCTGAAGAGTTTGATAAAAAGTATGTAGGCGAAGATGAAGAAAAGTTGTCAAATGAATTAGTAACAGCACGAGAAAAACAAAAAAGAAATATAGTCAATAAAGAACTAAAATATGATGGCAAAATGTATGAAGTGATAGACGTTGATGAAGAAACGGAAACAGAAGATTTAGCAGTTATTCAAGAAAATGAAACAAAAGAAACAACAATAGAGCCTATAAGTTATATAGAATATTTGATAGAAGAACAGAAAGAAAAAATAAAAGAAGAAAATAGACAACAAATTGAGGAAGAAAAACCATATAAAGTAGGACAAGAAGTTTACCTAGAATCTGATAGAAAATATAAAATAGATGATATTAATGTGGAAAAAGACAAAATAATTTTATTGGATTTACAAATAAATTATCCTATTTTTAGAGAAGAAAGTATTTTAACTTTTGAAAATTTATATAATCAAAATGAAAGAAATTTTCCGAAACAAGATATTAAGCCTAATTTTATAAAAGCTAAAAACAAAATTCAAGATTTTATATTACATCCAGAAGTAGCATTAGAAGATAGAAATAATTATAAAATTATAGATAACAATTTAGGAGTAGGAACACCAAGGGAAAAATTTGAAAGAAATATAGAAGCAATTAAAGTATTAAAAAAGTGTGAACAAGAAAATAGATATGCTACTCCAGAAGAACAAGAAATTATGGCAAAATATATTGGTTGGGGTGGTTTACAACAAGCATTTGATAAAAATGATGCAAGTTGGTCAAAGGAATATAATATACTAAAAGAGTTATTAAATGATGAAGAATATAAAAATGCTAGAAGTTCTGTATTAACAGCTTTTTATACACCACCTATTGTAATAAGTTCAATGTATGAAATATTACAAAATATGGGATTAAAAGAAGCAAATATATTAGAACCAAGTTGTCGGAGTAGGAAACTTTTTTGGAATGATACCAACAGAATTAGAAAAATGTAAAATGTATGGAGTTGAGCTTGATTCTATATCTGGAAGAATAGCAGGACAGCTATATCAAAGAGCTACCATAGCAGTAAATGCCTATGAGAAAGTAGAATTACCTGATAGTTTTTTTGATGTAGCAGTTGGAAATGTCCCATTTGATGAATATAAACCAAATGATAAACGATATAATAAGAATAAATTTCTAACACATGATTACTTTTTTGCAAAGACATTGGACAAAGTAAGACCTCGGAGGAGTTATTGCGTTTATTACCTCAAAAGGAACAATGGACAAAAAGAATTCAGCAGTTAGAAGATATATTGCACAAAGAGCAGAGTTACTAGGAGCTATAAGATTACCAAATAATACCTTCGCTAAAAATGCAGGAACAAAAGTAACTTCAGATATATTATTCTTGAAAAAAAGAGAAAATATGACAGACATTATGCCAGACTGGGTTTATTTAGATACTAACAAAAATGGCATTACAATGAATAAATATTTTGTTGATAATCCAGATATGATATTAGGAACAATGGAAATGGAGTCTACACAATTTGGTAGACCTGATTCGACTTGCAAACCTTATGATGGAATAGAATTAAAAACTTTACTAGATGAAGCTAAAGAAAAGATCACAGGAGAAATTACAGAGTATGAAATGGGAGATATTGAAGAAAGAGAAGAAACAATGCTTCCAGCAGATCCATCTGTAAAAAACTTTTCTTATACAATTATAGATGGTAAAGTCTATTTTAGAGAAAATAGTGTAATGGCAGAACAAGATTTACCAATAACTACAATAAGTAGAATAAAAGGGATGATAGAACTTCGTGATTGCGTTAGAGATGTAATAGATTTACAAACAGAAGATTATCCAGAAGAAAATATTAAAGTAGCACAAGCTAAACTAAATAGAATATATGATAATTTTGTTAAGAAATATGGGATTATAAATAGTAGAGGAAATCGTTTAGCATTTGAAGCAGATAGTAGTTATTATCTACTATGTTCATTAGAAGTAATGGACAGTGAGGGGAAATTTATAAGAAAAGCAGATATGTTCTCAAAAAGGACTATAAAAGCATATAAAGAAATAACAAGTGTTGATACAGCAAATGAAGCCCTAATTGTATCATTATCAGAAAAAGCATCTATTGATTTAGAATATATGTCAAAACTCACAGGCAAGACACAAGAAGAATTAGTAAAAGAGTTAGAAGGCATTATTTATAAACTTCCAATGGAAAATAATAAATATGTAACAAGTGATGAATACTTATCTGGAAACATAAGAGAAAAATTAAAACTTGCAGAAGCGACAGTTGAAATGCAACCAGAATATAAAGTTAATGTAGAAGCTTTAAAAAAAGTAATGCCAAAAGATTTGACAGCTAATGAAATTGGAATAAAGTTAGGTGCAACATGGATACCACCAGATGTTATAGAAAGTTTTATGTATGAATTGCTAGAAACTCCAAATCATGCACAATGGGATATGAAAGTAAAATTTAGTCAATATAATTCACAGTGGTATATAACAAGTAAAAATTATGACTATTCAAATGTAAAAGCTTATAAAACCTATGGAACAAATAGAATAAATGCCTATGAAATTATTGAGAAAACATTAAATTTAAAAGATGTTAAGATATTTGATACTGTAACAGACCTTGATGGAAATAAAAAGAGAGAATTTAATGCAAAAGAAACAGCTATTGCACAGGCAAAACAAGAGCAAATAAAACAAGCATTTGAAGATTGGATTTTCAATAACATAGAAAGAAGAGAACGATTAGTAAGATTATACAACGATAAATTTAATAGTATTCGACCTCGTGAATATGATGGAAGTCATTTAAACTTTGTAGGTATGAATCCAGAGATAAAATTAAGAAAACACCAACAAAATGCTATTGCTCACATACTTTATGGAGGAAATACTCTATTAGCTCACGAAGTTGGAGCAGGCAAGACATTTGAAATGGTTGCTCGGTGCTATGGAAAGTAAAAGGCTTGGACTTTGTAACAAGTCTATTTTTGTTGTTCCAAACCACATTATTGAACAGTTTGCAGCAGAATTTTTACAATTATATCCTTCAGCCAATATTATGGTAGCAACTAAAAAAGACTTTGCAACAGCTAACAGAAAGAAGTTTTGTTCTCGTATTGCTACTGGAGATTTTGACGCAGTAATCATACGGACATTCACAATTTGAGAAAATCCCTATGTCAATAGAAAGACAGCAACAGCTAATTGAAAAGCAAATTGCAGATATTATAGTAGGAATAGCACAAGCTAAAAGAGATAAGGCTGAAAACTTTACTATAAAGCAAATGGAAAAAACAAGACGAGGATTAGAAAGCAAACTTGAAAAATTAAATACACAAGGAAGGAAAGATGATGTAATTAATTTTGAACAACTAGGAATAGATAAAATTTTTGTGGATGAAGCACACAATTATAAGAACTTGTTTTTATATACTAAAATGCACAATGTAGGTGGAATTTCACAAACAGATGCACAAAAGAGTAGTGATTTATATATGAAATGTCGCTATATGGATGAGATAACAGATGGCAGAGGAGTAGTATTTGCAACAGGAACACCTGTCTCAAACAGTATGGTGGAACTTTACACTATGCAACGATATTTACAATATGATGATTTAGTGAAAATGGGATTAGAACACTTTGATAACTGGGCATCTATTTTTGGCGAAACAGTAACTGCAATGGAACTTTCACCAGAGGGAACAAGTTATAGAAGTAAAACAAGATTTTCAAAATTTCATAATTTACCAGAACTTATGGCACTTTTCAAAGAAATTGCAGATATACAAACTGCTGAAACTTTAAATTTACCAACACCAGAAGTAGTGAGACATGATGAAATAGTAAAACCAAGTCAAATGCAACAAGATATGGTTGCTGAGCTAGGAGAGAGAGCAGAAGCTATTAGAAAAGGTAATGTAGATCCTAGTAAAGATAATATGTTAAAGATTACTAATGAGGGTAGAAAACTTGCACTTGATCAAAGACTTATCAATGAGATGTTAGAAGATAATGAAAGTGGAAAAGTGGGAACTTGTGCAAATAATATTTATAAAATATGGGAAGAAAATAAAGAACAAAAACTAACGCAATTAGTATTTTGCGATTTATCTACACCAAAACAGTTTGAAGAAAAATATGATGATGACGGTAATTATGTATTTACAGATGTTTATAATGATTTAAGAAGAAAACTTGTATTAAAAGGTATTCCTCGTGAAGAGATAGCCTTTATACATGAAGCAGATAATGAAACTAAAAAGAAAGAATTGTTTGCAAAAGTAAGAAAAGGCGAAATTAGGGTATTAATGGGAAGTACAAGCAAAATGGGCGCAGGTACAAATGTGCAAGACAAAATAATAGCATTACATCATTTAGATACACCATATCGACCAGCAGATTTGACACAAAGAAATCGGAAGACGGAGTAAGACAAGGAAATCAAAATAAGCAAGTTCACATATATACTTATGTAACAGAAAAAACATTTGATGCTTATCTATTCCAAATGTTAGAAAGAAAACAAGGTTTTATTTCACAGATAATGACTTCAAAGACTCCAGATAGAACAGCAGATGACATAGATGAAACTGCTTTAAGTTATGGAGAAATTAAAGCTTTAGCAACAGGAAACAAACATATATTAGAAAAAACACAGTTAGATTCAGAGGTTGCAAAATTAAAGATAGTAAGACAGAGTTATCAAAGTCAAATCTATGAGTTAGAAGATAAAATTGCGAGATCTTATCCAAATCAAATTAAAGAAATACAAGAAAAAGTAGAAGCACTTGAAGCTGATGTTGAGCGACTAAAAGACAATACAATACCAAATGAAGACGGTTTCTCTAAAATGAAACTTAAAGGAATTGAATATAATGATAAAGAACAAGCAGGGAAAGCAATACTAGAGATTTGTAAATCAAAATCAAATCCAGATATTGAAGAAATAGGAAAATATAGAGGATTCAGGTTAGAGCTTGGATTTAATTCAGTAGAAAAACAATTTACTATGACTATGAAAAACAAATATAGTTATAGTATTTTTTTAGGTAATGATACTTTTGGTAACATTACAAGAATTAATAATGCACTAGAAGCTATAAAAGACAAAATTCCAGATGAAAAGTTAAGAATAGAAGATATTGAAAAGCAACTAGAAACAGCAAAGATAGAAGTTCAAAAACCTTTTCCACAAGAAGAAAAGCTAAAAGAAAAAATGAAAAAACTTGAAGAAATAAATATATTATTAAAGTTGGATGAAAAAGAAAGACAAGTATTAGACACATCAAACGAAGAAATAGAAACTAGCGAAAAAAACAAAGATTATGAAAGATAAAATTATCAAATTATGTGTCTTTTATAAAAAGATATGATATAATCATCTCAACAGTAAGTTGTTGCTATGATTAAATATATGAGCAAGTGAAAAATCTTGCTCAATCTTTCCAAAAAATGAAAAAAGTGTAACCTTTTAAAATAATTTCTGTCTTTATAGATAGAAAGGAGGAAAATATGAAAGATGAGGAAATTGTAAGTTTATATTGGAATAGACAAGAAAAAGCAATATATGAAACAGATAAAAAGTATGGAAGATATTGTAATACGATTTCATTTAACATATTGCAAAATAATGAAGAAGCTAAAGAATGTGTTAATGATACATACTTTAAAATTTGGAATAATGTTCCTCCACAAAGACCAAATATACTAAAAGTGTATATTGGAAGAATTACAAGAAACTTGGCTATTAATCAATATGAAAGAAAAAAAGCTAAAAAAAGAGATTATACATTAGAAATTGCTCTTGAAGAATTAAATGAGTGTATTTCTTCAAATAATGATGTAGAAAAAGAATTAGATTATAATGAATTGGTAAAAGCACTTAATAACTTTTTATTAGAACTATCACAAGATAAAAGAAAAATTTTTTTAGAAAGGTATTGGTATTTATATTCGATTAAAGAAATTTCTTCTAAAAATAAGATAACTGAAAGTAATATTAAGACAATTTTATTAAGGGTTAGAAATCAATTAAAAAATTATCTGAAAGAAGGTGGTTGGTATGAATAATAAAGATTTATTAAAAGCTATTGGAGATATTGATGAAAAATACTTAATGGAAGAAATAGATATAGAAGAAACAAATCGAACGACATCTAATAAAATGAAAAATTTAAAATTAAAGTATATTTTTGCTCCAATTTGTATTGTATGCGTTGCAATTATAGTTTTTTATAAGAGTGACATCTTTATGTCAAAACCAAATAGTATTATTTCAAAGAAAGATGACTGGATTATAAAAGAAGTACAAACTAAAGATTTTACAAATGAAGATATAACAGTAGTTCCAAGATGGTATGAAATGTCTATTAGTCAGCAATTTTATGAGGTTGAATATAATGGTAGTAAATATACAAGCAACATAACAAAGATTTCAGATAACAATATATTAAGTAATATTGGCAATACAACCTTAACAGGCTATGACACATATACTGAAAATGCTTATAGTAAAAAAGGAAATTTATTTTCAATAAAAGATATATCTGAAAAATGTGCTATTGCTATTAAATTTGAAGGAGATACAGATTATTATGTATATGTAAATTCATATTATAGACCAAAGACTCTTGGAGAATTTATTGAGGATTTAAATTTGAAAGAGAATATATCTTTTGAAACTATATACTATAATTATTGGGATAAGGATACAGAAGAAAATATAAATATAGAGTTCTATGATGTAGATAATGAAATTATTTGGCAAAAGTTATTTAATAATCTTAATTTAGAAAACATATATAGTGATAATGATACTTCAAAATACACATCGGAAAAATTTAGTGAAAGTATACAAATAAGTGTAGATATTGCATTATTAGGCTACAAAAATATAAGCATAAGTTTAACAGATAAAGGATATCTTTTAACAAATATTCTTGATACTGGTAAAGGATTCTACATAGGCGAAGAAAAAGTACAAGAATTTTTAAATTATATTAAAGAAAACTATGATGGATATCAAATTATCCATGTCGATGAAAATGGTAATAAAATAATTGATAAAGAAAATAATGAAAGTGAAAATAGTGTTGTTGTGATGGAGAACAATACTAAAGATGAATGTATTATTGATACAATTATTACAACAGAAAATATTATCAAAACAGAAGAAAACTAAAAATTCTCAAATTATTTTTGACTATATTATAAGCACTAAAATTGTAAATTTTATAAGGTGATAGTGAATATTATTGGGGAGAGTTCAATATAAATTAACAATATGTAAAAATAAGATGTAGTTTATACATCTTGTTTTGTTGTATGAAAACTATTACAAAAAATTAGAAGTACAAAAACATCTTGAATATTGTGTCAAAAAATGTCGAAAAATGTGGAAAAATTTAGAAAAAAATTAATGTATTTTTTTTTACATTTATTGACAATTAGATGCTATAATGATACACTTAGAACATAAGATATGTAAAATTATTTTTATAAAAATAATTTTACATAAATAAATAGAAAGGAGAAATTCTTATGAAGAAAAACTTTTTAACAAAATTACTTATTTCATTATTACTTACAATTATGACAATAACACTTGTATTCTCTACTAATGTTAAAGCAACCAGTATGGAGGTAAATGATAAAGCAAAATATGTTGTTGATGAATTTTTAAATGAAGAATCATTTACTGAAACTCAAAATGCAGAAGAAAAAATTTTAATGTATGATGCGATAACAGGTGAAACTACAGAAATTGACATGGATAATTTGGCTCAAAAAATTGTTACATCATATACAAGAAATGGGGTGAATTATACTCTCACAGAAGCTTATGATCCTTTAGCAACTACAGAAATATTAAATCCAATTACACCTTATAGTACTTATACAAAAGTTACAAATACATCAACATTTCCTTATAGAGTAACTTGCCGTATAAAAGCTGAAGTTTATGGAGATGAACTTATTGGAACTGGATTTCTTGTTGGATCTAACTTACTTTTAACAAATGCACATTGTGTAATGAACATGGATGATAACGATCAGACATTTGCAGATTGGGTTGCCTATCCAGGCTATAACAATGGAGCATATAATGGTGTTTCATCAGGATGGTCAAAAATAATTTATTCTTCTAACTGGAAAGGTAATCATTCTGTTGCAGATGATTGGTGTTTATGTATTTTAAACAGTGATATTGGTTCACAAGTAGGCTGGTTTGGATGTCAAGCTTATGGAACAAATGCTGAAATGAATGGACTTTCAGTAAAGACAATAGGCTATGCTGCAAGTGAAGGCAATGGAAGATATCAATATTATTCAACAGGTAATTTATCAAATGTGCAAAATGGTTATTTTTTCAGTAGTGCTATGTCAACTGGAGGAATGAGTGGAGGACCTGTTACACGTACTTCTGATAATTATGCTGTTGGTATAAATAGGGGACATACTTCAACATCGGCAGTAGGTGTAAGAATTACTCAAAATATTATAAATTTAATATTAGAAAATAGACAATAGTAATATTTTTAAAATTAAAGAGGGAGACAAAACCAAGAAAACAAAAAATCCTACTCAAAGAGTTGGATTTTTTGTGATTTAAATATATTGCTACTGATTATTATTTAGAAAGTTGCTTAATATGCATTGAACTTATGAGAACGAAAAAAATTAAAAATAACTAAAGAAAAAAATAGTTAAGTCCTAATTTTGGACAGATAAGTATCTATTTTATATGTTGCAATTATATCAAAAAATTACAAGTAGTTTGTTTAAAATAGTAAGTTGCATTTATAAATGAAGAACGGAGGAAAAATATGAGTGTTAAACAAAAAGTTATTATTATAATAGGAATAATAACAATTATTTTAGTAAGTTTTTTAATAGGCTTATATATAGGAAAAATGAATGTAGTAAAGGAGGATTTAACGATGAATAAAACATTTTATGCAAACATAGAAAGCATAAAAGAGTATAATGATGGAGGGGTTCATATTAATGTTAAAGGTTTAGAAGTAAATGATATAAATTATAGAGGAAATTTTACTTTTAATATAAATGATAATATAGATATGTCTTGGAGAGAAGAAAAAATTAGTATTTCAGATTTAAAAGAAGGGGATATTATATCAATTACATTTATGGATGAAAATTTAATGGATATTAGCCCAACACCATTAAAAGAGGTAGTAAAAGTACAGTTACTTGAAAATGAAAGATAACAACAAATTAAATAACTTCTAAATACAACTTACAATTTAAAAGTGTGATTAGATATCAAAATATACTTTTGAAGAAATAAAAAGATTGTTGTTGAAAAATATAAATGAAGAACATATTGAGGCAGAATTAAAACTAACATTTAATGATAAATGAAATAAAGATATGATTATTATTTATAATGATCATTGTTCATTTTAAATGTGTGAATCTCTTAAAGACCAAAGTGAGGAATATAACTACAAAACATTAGATGAATTGTATAAAAATTAACAAGTTGATAATATTATTCTAGAAAGAGATTGGAATAATATTATTGAATTTGATTGTGTAGATTTTGAAATATTTGATTATTAGAAATAATTATAAATTACAAATTATAGAGCTTATTAGTGATTAATAGGCTCTTTTTGTACCTAAAATTAGAAATAAAAAAGAAGAATAAGCAGACACATGGTCTGTATTTTTTGTTTTTAGGAGGTGTATTTTATGGCGTATATACCACCAGAAATAGTAAAAAAAGCAGAAAAAATAGATTTATTAACATATCTACAAAATTATGAACCAAATGAATTAGTAAAGGTAGGAAATGAAACTTATACTACAAAAACACATGATAGTATGAGAATAAGTAATGGACTATGGAATTGGTTTTCACAAGGGGTTGGCGGAAAAAATGCTATAAGTTATCTTATGAAAGTAAAAGGTTATACATTTTTAGAAGCAGTAGAAAGAATTGTAGAAAATGTAAATATTAAAGAACCATTGCCGTATGATAATAATAAAAAAAATGATATTATGCCATTTATTTTACCATCAAAAGCATATAATTCGGAAAATGCAAAGAGATATTTAATTAGTAGAGGAATTGATAAGAAGATCATTGAAGAGTGCATTAATAAGAATTTAATTTATGAAAGTAGCCCAAAACATAATGTGGTTTTTATAGGATTAGATGAAAATAAAAATCCTAAATATGCTTTTTTGAGAGGTACAAATAAGACAAGATTTATGGGAGAAACGAAAGGAAGTGATAAGAAATATAGCTTTAGATTAGAAGCAATAAATAAATGTAATAGAATACATTTATTCGAGAGTGCAATAGATTTATTGTCCTATGCAACATTGCTAAAAATGAAAAATATAGACTGGCACAACGAAAATATGCTTTCATTAGGAGGTGTATATCAACAGTCAAAATATTCTGAAAAGAATACTATACCATTAAATATTCAAGAATTTTTGAAACGAAATCCTAATGTAAATGAAATATATTTACACTTAGATAATGATGAAATAGGCAAAAGTGCCAGTAAATCATTGCAACAAGTTCTATCAAAAAAATATAAAGTATATGATAGACCACCACCATTAGGAAAAGACTGCAATGATTATCTGTGTTATATATTGAAACACAAAAATTTTAGTAGAATTACAAATGACAAATCAAAAGAATTAGTTAGATAAATAATAAAAAATGGAGGAAATATTAATGAACAAATATAAAATTGAATTAAAAACAAATTTAAATAAGGAAGTAATAATTACTGCTAATAATGAAAAGGAAGCTTTAGAATTTATTGAAAAAGCATTCTTAAAAACAGATTTATTAGATTTTTCTAATAAAGATATTTTATCAGTAGATGCAAAAATTATAGAAAAAAATGACAGAAAAATAGAAGAATTAGTAGAAGAAAATAGTGAAAATTCTTATGAAGAAATGCAAGAAATTTTAGAAGAAACACTTGATAAAATTAGAGAAGAAATACCAGAAGAAGAAAGAGAATATTATTGTCCTGAATGTGGTTGTCCTATGTTAATAGATGAAATTATAGAAGAATTTTGCGAATAAAATAGTATTTAAGAAATATTACTTTTTAAAAGATAATAAAATTTATGTCCCAGCAAGCAATGAATTTGTACTCCCGCACAAATTCGATATATGGGGACACCCCAAACCCCAGAAAAAAATGATTTTAGAAAGAGGTGTATATTTTATTTGAGAACAAGAGATATAAAAAAGCAAGTATGGCTAAACGAAGAAGAAACAAAAACATTAAAACAAAATGCAAGGAAAGTAGGATTAAATGAAAGTGAATATATTAGAAGTCTTATTATGGGATATAAACCAAAAGAATTACCAGATGAAAAATTTTATAATTATATGAATCAATTAAGAGGTATTGGTATTAATCTTAATCAAATAGCAAGGAAAGCAAATTCATTAGATTTGGTTGATGCACCATTTTATAGAAAAACTTACAATAAGTTAAATGAATTTATGCAACTAATAAAAAAGAATTACTTAGATATTGAGAAAGAAAACTAATGGCAACAACAAAAATCTGGAAAATAGATGAAAGATTAGATCATGTAATAAAATATACAACGAACCCAGAAAAGACATCAAAAGATTCTTACAAAGAATTGCATAATGTAATTGAATATGCAAAGGCTTCATATAAAACAGAAGAGCAACTATATGTGACAACGCTAAACTGTGCAGAAGATACAATTTTACAAGACATGATGATGACTAAAAGAAGATTTAGAAAGGAAAATGGTATTTTAGCTTTTCATGGCTTTCAGTCATTTGCAAAAGGAGAGGTAACTCCAGAAGTTGCTCATGAGATAGGAATTAAATTAGCAAATGAATTATGGGGAGATAGATTTGAAATTATAGTTTCAACACATCTAAATACAGAGCATATACACAACCATTTTGTGTTGAATTCTGTTTCTTATATAGATGGTAAAAGATATTATAATAATAGGCATACCTATGCTTTAATGAGAAATGTATCAGATAGACTTTGTGAAGAATACAAACTAAGTGTGATACAAGAAAAGCCTTGTGGTAAATATAATATTGATTATACAAAGTACTATAAAGAGTATGTAAAAAAATCTAATCACTATACTATGGCAAAAGAAGATATAGATTTTGCCATAGGACAAGCATATTCATATAAAGACTTTTTATCGATTATGAAAAAAATGAATTATACTATTGAAAATAGATATGGAAAATTAAGTGTTAGAAAAGAGCCATATAAAAGAAATATACGAATTGAAAGAGCTTTTGGGAAAGATTATACAATAGAGAATATTGAAAAAAGAATTTTTGAAACAGAAACAATTAGAATTCCATTTCCAGAAGAAAGAGAAAATAGCAACAAACATTATAAGATGATTAAAAAACAAAATTTTAAAAAGAAAAAGAAAGCAAAAGGAATAAAAGCATTATATTTTTACTATTGTTTCTTATTTAAAATATATCCAAAAAATAATTATAGGAAATATTCTACTGAAATGATGGAAGAAATAAAGAAGATGGATAAATATTCAAAAGAAATTAGGTTCTTGTGTAGAAATAACATTGAAACTATGCAAGAACTAATGGCTTATAAAAAGTCAACAATATTTGATAGGAAAGAATTAAAATCTCAAAGGGAAAATTTGTGTAGAAAAAATAAAAGGATTCAAAATGAAGATGAAAAAAAGAATAATTTAATAAAAATCGATAATTTATATGCTAATATAAAAAACTTAACAGAGGAAATTAATTTAATAGAAGATATTGAGGAAAGAATACCAAAGATAAAAGAAAGAATACAGGAGATGGAAAATAATAAAGAAGAAAAGGAGAAAGATAACAATGAGTACATCAAGTGATTCGGCAGAACAAATTGTTAGACTATCATTAGAAGGTGTAGAAGTAGTTGCAAAAATCAGTGGAGTAGCAGCCAAAAATATAGCAGTAGCTTTATATACAATAATGAACAATAAACAAGGTAAAA